>Ga0181527_1000088_pt1 | contig 97833 bp, 82 predicted proteins | sample PEATcosm2014_Bin_30_FD_119762 | JGI IMG/M metagenome (GOLD analysis project Ga0181527, IMG submission 119762) | Peatland microbial communities from MTU Mesocosm Facility, Houghton, MI, USA - PEATcosm2014_Bin06_60_metaG | ecosystem: Environmental > Terrestrial > Soil > Wetlands > Peat | place...
GTTCGCTCCGGAGGATATATAGCGGAAGCGTTGACAAATTGGCCTGGAGGCCTTGCCAAGCACAGCGCAATTGCCAACTGCAAAAATGGTCTTGTTAAGATCACATGCATAGACCTGGCTGTTCAATGCTCAGATCAGGATTGCGAGGCCCTTGAGAGCAGAATAACGGCACAGTTCTTATCGTGTGCCGGGCAACCGGTAGATAGCATTATTGAACTGGAGAACGCAGGGAAATGCACCGGGACTTTGACATTGACGCCCGGCTTGAGCACGATTTCCACTAACAGCTCCACAAAAATCAATGCGCTTGTCACGGTCGGATGTTTAGGTGTCAATTCACAGCCAATTACCTGGGGAGTGTCCGGCCCGGCAGGAGCAAATGTAAATTCGGCAAGTATTCAGACGGATGCGGCCGGAAACGCATCTGCAACATTCAGTTCCGGCAGCGACACCGGAACCGCCGTGATCACGGCAAGCGCGAACGTTAAATATCTGGTGCGCGAACTCGTTATTGGGGCAACAACCGGAAGTGAGATGGACACGCTCTACCGCCTCGTGCCGCTTACCACGCAAACAGCTATCCTCGTCGCGGCGCAAGCATGTTCTTATTCCATCAATCCGTCAGGCACTTCCTTTGATTCCAGCGGCGGTAGTGGGACCATCGTCGTGACCACAGGGACTGGTTGTCCGTGGACGGCAACTGCAAGCAACGGCAACTGGATTGTTGTTACCTCAGGCAGCAGCGGAAGCGGCCCCGGGACCATCGGTTTTTCCGTTCTCGCGAATACAGGCCCCACTCAGAGGTCCGGCCAGATGGCCGTTGCCGATACGAGTATTACCATTACTCAGACCGGAAGTGTTCCGGCAACAGGTGTTACCGGAACATGGAATGGAACGGTGAACCTGCCCGGCGCTCCTTACACCGGCTGCAATGCACAAACGATTTCTTTAGCAATAACTCTCGCCGAGGATGCCAATCAAAATATTACGGGTTCCACCGACAACGGCAGGACAATAACGTCCGGTCACCGCACCGGCGATGCGATTACTGTCACGCTCAGCACTATGTTTGGTTCTCGCGGCCCGTATACGTGGACGTGGGATGGAGCAAACACAATCTCCGGATCCATGCCGTACTTTTGTTATGATGCGTCCACCGGGCTTCTTAATAGTGAGGGAATTGAAACGTTTAGCGTAACGCGATAGAAGCAGATTGCTCCTCGGGACCCAAAAAATCTGGACGGACGCATTTTCCGGAGCGTATCTTACTAGCGTGTGAAATAGGCCCGAATTCGCCCAAGGCCGGCGGGAAAAGAAAGTCGCCAAACGGCATCATGGAACTGCTCACCGCAAAAATCACGGCCGCCGCTCTCAAATCGATGGCCGAACAGATGTTCGGCACGCTGGTGAAAGCGGTCGTGGGCCGGCCCTCACAGGGGAACAGGACCCGCGGCGTGGAGGACGCCGGCACCCGTGAAGAAATTCGCGCGGTTGTCCGGGAATGGATTTCATGACGTATCAGCACGCGCAGCTCGCACAAGGCCGGTGGAAGGAATTCTCCTTTGTCGAACAGATGGGCAATATCGGAAGCGAAATCGAGCGGACGATTCGCTGGAAACAAAAAGGTAATCCGGAATACAGCGCGCGTGCATTCGAGCGGGCGCTGGAATTGCTCGACCTGACGATAGACAACGCAACATCCGGGCCGCGCCTGAGGGAACTTACCCGCACGCGTGAAGCGCTCGCGGACCATTTTGTCTTTTCCAACGAATACGGCACCACGGACGAGTGCTGGAAGAACTACTTCTTTTGCTTTGCCTATGCGGCCAGGGTGGCAAAGGAGAATGGGAAAGTCAGATAACGAATTGGGCTTTCTCTATTGTCAATGTGTGCATGGCAAAATGGCATGGGCGTCCCGCTGCTGAATAGAGACAATGACTTGGGCGTTTCCCTCGCTTCGCTCGGGCCGGCAATCCCGCTATGGCGGGACCGCTTCGGTCCTGCTTAACGCAAAAAGCAAGAATGCAAAGGTATTCTGCATTCCGCCGTCAGTGGCGCAGGGTTCCAAGCGAATAATGAAGTATTAATCTCTCTGTAGGAAGATTGAATCTCCTTTATTTCTGCTTGCTGTATCCAAAGACATGGAGGCTCCTCTGAGAACCATCGAGTCATTGAGATATCCCGGTTTGGAAAAAATCACTCTGCAGGAGTCCGCCTCATAGGTGGTTGTCCACCACAGTTCTTTGGTCACATAGATACCTACATCTGCTGCAATGTAAAAATGGCCCGTGGAATCGCTGACAGTATTGACATCAGGAACGGGGTTCTTCAAATGACCCCAAAAATCTGTCAATTTGACGGATGTTCCCTTGAGAACCGTGCTGTCCTTCGCGTCAAACGTTGTCCCGGCGATTCCGAACCAACTGTCGGACACCCCATAGTTAGTGCAGCCATAATAGACAAGCACTACGGCACATAAGAACAGTGGAGCAAGTAATTTTTTCATTACCATCTTCCGGCGGCGGGCAAGTGTGGCATGCGCCTCACCAAAACACTCGCATCTCATTGACCGAGGATAGACGTCACCACCGAGTCCATGCGCCTGCTCAGCTTCTTCGCTCCCACCGTGCAGAGGTGCTCGCAGTCGGAGGCTTCGCTGTCCGCGTAGTCGTGGTTTCCGTCAAGGTTCGCGTCATAAAAATGGAAATACCCGGGAAACGTGTCCTGCCACGACTTTATCTGCGCTATGATGGCCTCTGCAGTCGGCCAGCTCGGTCCGTATCTCCCGTAGGAAACGGTATTTTTGTAGTACGGGCTTTCCGGGGTTATGTACAAAAGGAAATGTATTCTGTTTGAGTAGAGCAGGCTGGCGACCCCCTTAAGTATGGCAAGATTTATCGGGTATTGCGGGTCACTATCTGCTGACCAGGTAGTTCCGCCTCCCGAAAGATCGGGGCTGGAACCGCCCCAGCCGCTGCATACTGCGGAATGATCGGAGCCAAGCGTGTCCACGCTCGGAAGATCCGGGCAGGGCGCCAGAGCAACCAACTTTTCAAAATTGTCCGGGAGCCCCGTTTTCCAACACCCGTGGTTTTGATCGTAATTAAAACCCAGGTTGTCGGCAACAAGCGGCCATGGCGTGAAATAATTGGTCCAATTCATGGTTGCCGGTATCAAATCGCAGCCAACAAGCCTCAGGGACGGATCCTGGGTAAGCAAATAGTTCGAGGTAAGGAATTTGGCCACCGAAAACGGGCCGCCGAAAATCGACATGTTGGCAACCTGGTTGGCGGTGAAATAATTCGGATCGATGCCGTACGACGTGTGCGAACTGCCGAGAAACACCACGCTCATGGTGCGGTGGTGCTGCCAGAATCCCTGCATCCGCTTTGTTAAGACGCCGATGTTGTACGAGAGCGCCGGATCATCGTACTGTCCCAGGCTGTCAAGATTGAGCGAGTCGCTTGAGGCAACGTCGCCAATGGACCCCGGCGCTATCCACAGCGCAGGCTCCGCAAGGGACATTCCCGAAACGATCTCCTGATACACCTGGGGCTTCAGGCCGACGATGTAAATGTCGTCCGGCACACCCATGGCGTTGCATCCAGTCGCAATTGCAAAGCCGGCATTGTTCGACCATTCGGGATTGTCCCACGCGCTTTCCCCGTTCGGACACGGATACCAGCTGAGCACCGAATCGGTAACGTCCGCCACAAAAATATACTGGTGAACGCCGTACGTCGTGCCTGTCAACGTGCTCGTCGCGGGACTGCCGAAATCCAAAAACATGCACCGGCCGTTGTAGGCGCCGTCGGTGCACATCGACGCGTTGCATGCCTGCGTAGAACCGTTCGCGGGTTTGCCGTTGTGCGGCGACACAAACAGCTGATGGTCCGTAGTGCTCACAAGGTCCCGCATCACCAGGTTGCGGTATCCGGTCACGAGATACCGGCCGTTTGCCGAACGACCGTCGTGAAACCCGCCGCTCGCGGTCACGATCTGCTGGTTGCCCGCCGCAACGCCGCCGGAAATGCGCCACATCCGGGTTTGGCTGTTCGCCCAGGCCGGGGACGTGTTGTCGATTGCGGACGTGGTGAAAATGAGAAACGTGTCGAGCGTGGCGGGGTCCACCCACCAGCGCGGCTCGAACGCACTGTCGCACGGCAGTCGTACCGGAGCGCCGGTTAGCGAATCCAGGCTTCTGATGCAAATAGCCGCCGCGCCCTGTGCACCGACGCCTGCCGTGCAGTAGGCCACGTGCCTGCCGTCCGGGGAAATCGACGGCGCATTGACGTTTAAGACATCCTTGAACTCGTAAATGTACGGAATGGGGTTGTTGTAATTGAGGTAACAGAGGGTCCTGAGATTGTCCGTCACGTTCACAAACACAACTTTCACGCGCGTGGTCCCCACGCTCCGCAGGGTCGACGGCGCAAGCAGGTTCGTCGCGTTCGTCGCGGTGGTTGAGGTGTCCGAGGTTATGTACGACGGATTGGGAATGGCGCCGAGGGCGCAGCGGAACCCGATGTACTCCGCATATTGCGATAACGACGTCGGGTAGGTGGTCTGTCGCCGTGACGGCCTCAGGCTTACGAACCCGTGCTCAAATGACCCGCCTTTCAGGACCTTTTCGTTGCTCTCATTTGGCACCGGGGCCCCACAGGAATTTGTAATGCTCTTGACCGTATAATAGCATTTCCAGTCCTGCGTCCACTCAAACACGTTGCCCGCCATGTCGTACAGGCCGAATGCGTTGGGCAATTTTGTCGCCACGGGTTGCGTTGTCCCTTGTGCGTTTGACGAATACCACGCATACGCCTTCGCCGTGGCGCTGTCGGACAAATGCGGAAACGGGATCGCGGAGGTGCCTTCGCGCGCCGCGTATTCCCACTCCGATTCGGTGGGCAGGCGGTAGCCGTTGCTGCCCGTAGTGATGCGCAATCCGTCGATCTCGTAAACGCTGCCGGACTCGGCCTTGGGGGTTCCGAAATACGTGTATACCGTGTCAAGACCGTCTCGTTTGCTTTTCTTGTTGCAAAACAAAATCGCGTCGTACCAGCTCACGTCGTACACGGGATAGAGATTTCCGCTGCCGTAGGGGCTCGCCGACGGCACCGGCTGCACTCCGGTCACGGTCGCATATTCCTCCTGGGTCACTTCGGCGGTATCAAGCCAAAAATCGTAGGTAAACCTGCTTGTCATGCCCGGTTGTTCGTCCGGGGTGCTTTGCGAGTCATTCGCTCCCTGGACAAACGATTTCCCGGTTGCCGCGATTTTCCGCATCCCGGCATGGCTCACCGAAGGAACGCCATTGCTTGGCTTGTTGGGGGAACAAAGGAGCAAGAACACAAGAGGCAGGATCAGGAGGCGCTTGAGCATTGACAAATCCTTACCGACAGGAATTTGGTCGGAAGGGCGGATGCCGGCCGCCGCCTGCGCATCGACCCGCTTTGGAGGTAAATATATGCCTCCCTGCGTACGGTTGTCAATCATACGGGGTCTTGCTGCATCAGCACAAGGACCTGCCGCCTCTCAAAAAAGATAATAATACACGCCGGACATGATCAAACACGCGGCCAGCACGCAAAGCGCAGGCGCAAGAATGTACCGGTACGAACTGCACAGCCGCGTCTTGAAGTACTCGTTTGTCACCACGAAACAGATGTGGACCGGCGACAGGAGCATGCCCACGTATCCGCACCCGTAGGCGAATACCGTGGCCGCGCACACAACGTGGAGGGCGGGGGAAGTGCCGAGCAGGGCGAACACGATAGGAAAGCTCGCGCCCACGAAGCCGAAGGCGACGCCCGTGACCGCGCCGGAAATAAACGGAATCAGCGCGATAACGAGCCCGATGGGAATTCCCATGGCAAGGAACTCGTCACGCATAGCCGTGACGAGCGTGGCGCTTTTCGCACCGCCAAGGGGACAACTCAGCGCGGCCGAGAACACTTGGATCCCCAGCACGAGCAGCATCATGTCCCAGGTGTTCCTTTTTGCAAACAGTGTCGCCGCGCGCCTGAGCGCCCCCGGGTTCCCGGCGAACACCGCGACAAGCCCCGCAACCAATCCTCCAACCATGCCGACAATATTTGCAAGGGTCCTGGTCATTCCCGCGGCCGGGAGCACAAACGACCCGGCGAGCGACATGGCCACCAGAAGTGCAATGGGCCACAGCGCGGACAAAGCCGCCCGCAGGTCGAGCCTGCCCAACGGCGCAGCGCCTCCCGCGGCGCCCACCTTTCGCATGATAAAAAAGAATCCGGCCAAGGCCGACACGACGGTGTAGGGCATCTGGATCAGAAAGAACAGCGCGGACGGTATTCCCGCGTACTTGATTGCAAGGATAATGCCGGGATACAGCGGCCACCAGTATTCCCAGATATGCCTGAACCAGTAATTGATGGCCACCTTGTGAGCGGGCGGGAGGCGGTTGTCCTTGTCCACCGCGGCGACAAGCGGCGCGGAGAACAGGGCGCCGCCCGGCATCGGCAACAGCCCCACCAGGGCCGGGAAGCCTGCGAGCAGAAGCCGAGGACTCTTGAGCCACGCCTCCAGGGCATCTATGGTGCGTCGCATTCTCCCGGTCTTGTCGAGCGCTTCGGTAAAGAACAGAAGCATGAGAATGACGGCAAGCAGCAGATAGTTCTCCGGCGACGCCAGCATCCGCGCCTGAAATGCGGCGCCGGCAAACCCGGTGCCAGTCCATAAGGTCAATACAGAGGCGAACAGCAGGATCGAGTAACCGAGCCGCAGCCCGAGACGGTAGGCGACAAGGATGCCGAGAAACGAGGCGCCCACGCGGGCAAAAGCGGGAACATGTGCGATAAGGTCCATTGGCTCTATTGCGTCAAGCGTTGGTTTGAGTACGGTGCGAATGACCTAATATACTATTTCGGATGAATTCCAAAGCCGCGCCCGCGTTTTTCAGCTCCGTGAGGAAGCGCGGCGGACCGGTGCTCGCGCCCTCCTGCAAGCATCGTTTTCCCCGGCGACCGGCTTTGTCGCATTTGTCACAGCCTGAATCCGAGCCTCACGCCAAGATCGCAGTTAACCGGCGATAGACCTATCGGAATTCGTTGCATTTGTTTATTCCAGAAATAATCACGAACATTATAGGTGTCGAGCGCGTTGTACACATTGAAGTAGGCATCGTATCGAGTAATGAAACGATTTGGCTGGATCGGCGACCGGTATTGCACGCTCAAATCCAATCTTCCATAGTCCGGCAGATCGAGGTACGCTTTCTCGTTGAAATCATAGTAGGGCAGTCCTTTTGTCAGTATGTAGTCGGCGTAGCAATGAACAAGGTTTCTTAGAAACGAGCAGTGCAGTCCGCCCCTGACCGTCCAGGGAATTTCCCATTCATAGAGCGAATCGCGTTTGTCTTTTGACCGTCGCGCCGATGCCAGATTCAATGCCCCGTGAATCGCGGCCCATGGAAACGGCTGCAGCTCCGCATCGATATCAACGCCCTCGGCGAAGAGAGCCGTTGTGGCGGCCGTATCCCATATGTTAAGCATTGGGTCTATCCGCGGGCACTTGTCCTGAAACCGGAAATAGGGCTGAATGCCGATTTTCGTGACAAATCCGCCCCGGTAAGAAACTGGCAATGACACCAGATACGATTCCAGATGCTGTTGACGAAAGGCGCTGTCCGGCAGGCCGCGAATATCAGGACGGCTGGTCACCCGCCCGAAATGGAGTTCGGTTTGAAAATCGTGTATGTTCCAAAGCAAAGAAAACCCGGCATCGAATAGCACATCCGGCGTTTTGCCGTAGAGAATGCCGCAGCACAAAAGGTCTGCCATCCCTTGTATCGGCCCCAGTTCCTTGGTGAAGCAGCCATGAACATGGCATCCTGCCTCGTCGCCTTTTGCGCTGATGCCCGTGTCGATCCCCGTCGTATCGCGCTGAATCACCGTCCCATGCCAATCCTGGTAGTCGATTCTGCAATCGAGGTTCATATCCACAATTCCGCTGATGAGGCTGTCGATTGTTCCCTGAATTTCGCCGTTATTCAAGTACGCCGTTGTGAGAAAGGCGTTGTTCCCGACTCTCTTCCCCTTTGCAAAGTATTGGCGCGATCCGCCGCACAGAACCGACAGATTATCCCGTCCAACCGGATGCATGCGAACGCTCGCCATTCCCCAGGGTACCGTTTCCTGATCGTATACGTCCAATGCCAACCATGCATACGAATCAAACTGCAACGAATTAACTGTGTTTGTACCTGTGGTGGTAACATTGTAAAACGAGTAAGGGAGCCCAAGATCCAAGTCGGCATCGCTGGAGATTCCATAGAAATCGTAGAGCCACTTGATGTCATCATTATCCGAGTAACTGAAGCCTACTTGCAGGTAATCATTCGTATGCATCCCGACAGGAACCGATAGGAGGAAGTCTACGCTCATCATGCTGAAGTCAATAGACATTTCGGGTCTTCTGATCAATCTTGGATCTGCCGGGCGATAAATTCCCGGATTCGCCTCAATCAGAGCACCGCAAGCATCGATGTACCGCCCAGCAATCCTATCTACTGTTATGGCAATATCACTCAATGTCGAAACCATCATTCCATCAATGTCTGCATAGGGGCTCCCGCCAAAGTGAAAGGGCGCCAGAAACGGCACTCCTGCCAGCAAATACCGGTTGTCAAAAGGCCCTGCCGAACGGACCAGCAGCGCCGATCCGGCTTCCGGAACCTGGCGGATGGCGGATTGTTGAATCAGGAGTTTGCTTACATAATGCGTGAGCCCGCTAGAGACTTCTTGTCTCTCAACGTTAACGATGCTTTCCCCGGCCGGCCTCCCGTACACGGTTATCGTATTTGACGAATCGGAAGAGGAAGGTTCTTTGGCGATTCTCCCAAGAAAATATTTGACGATGATGCGATGCCCGGACCGGGGATGTTCGGTAAAATGCGCAATTTCCCTTCCCCGCGCCTGGACCGAGACGGTTGCGGGACAATCCGGCAACAGCCGAAAAGCAAAATGGCCGGTCGAATCAGCTGCAGTGGAGAGAATACTTCTTCTGGTTGCCTGGCCCGGAACGGTCCCGATCATTTTCACATATCTGTTGAACCCGATGGAAATATCCCGATCGCTTGTTGAATCGGTAAACCGCACATTGATAACGGCGTCCGTTAATGGTGTTCGGGCATCCTGATCCAGGACCACTCCTTCAATTTCCGGGGGCGCGTCTTTGCTTTTCGCACATATGCTGTCCGGATTGAACAGTATCTCGAGATCAACGGTGGAGGCAACCGCCTGGCCCTTTTCCACGGCGGGAGAATACACAAAGCGGGGGACGTACGCGAGGACAAGCGAGTCCAACAACGGGTTCCGGCTTTTCAGCAGTGCGCATCTCTCCACCGTCCCGTCCTGCCTGATATCAACCTTGACGGAAACACTTCCCTCCACGCCTTTTTTCAACCATTGCGGCGGAACTTCGATACTTCCCCCGGAAACCAGTTGCGGTTCGGTGGAAAAGCCCACCGCCGAAGTTACGCCGGCTCCGGCACTTGAATTCCGGGAATTATCATCTTGGAAACCTGTTGTTTGCTGCCCCAATGCCTTATCCGTGGCGAGAAGCGCAAAGGAGACAAGAAGGAGTATTCGAAAAAGCAATCAAAGTTCCTTAACGCTTAGTAGAGACCGAAGAGCAGTGATGTGCTGACGACCACCGGCAAGGTCTGGCTTATGGATACCAGGTGCGAGAGTGGCACCAACGACGAACTCTGGGCGCCAGTATTGGTATCCACAAATTTATCCGTAAACAATGGGCAATATTCCATTCCTATTTCAAAACACCATTTCGGCGGCAAACCGGGCAGCCGGAACGTCTTTCTGTACAGGAAACCGGCGGCAACAGTCCAGTCTTGCTTTTTGCACGAAAGGTCGATGCCGTTGGAACCGTATGCACTTTCGTATTTGTCTCTTAGCGTAATCCATTCGCGAACACCTCCAACCGTAACAAAAAACCCGTTCTCATTGCCGATCAGAGATTGCCAGCCGTTGCTCCAGAGAATTGGAATCATGATGCTGGCTTCGGCCGTGTAGGTCGATAGTTCGGTCTTATAGTAAGGATAGAAGTGTTGTTGATTTATTGTAATCAAGTAGGCATCGCTTGCAACGCCCTTGAGCCGAAGGAACGAAAGCGGAAAAATGTCGCCTCCGATGAACCACCTGTTGACCGTCCCGCTTTGTCCGCTTTGCCCCTGGTTGGCATCAACTTCCATTCTCGTGATCGAATATCCTACCGACATGCCTGCCTGGCAATGCCGGAAAGGAACCAACCCGTCGGCGGAACTGTCATCTTGACGCCTGCGGTCATAAATCGTAGCAGATTGGATTTGGGTAAGCCCATCCGCGGTTGTGTCGTTGCCGCTTGGCGCGGCGGCTGCTTCGTGAGTTTGCAATGAAACAAATATAAGAAGGCCGATACAGAGTACTCGGCCGCAATCCATAGACGTTTCCTTTGTCCTTATCTCGACGTACGTGTTGACAAGGCCGGCACCATTGTCGCGCAGACGCCCCGCATGGCTCACGCCCTCCCGCTTATGGTGATCGCACAGCAAGGCTTATTAACATATAGCAAAAATAAGACTACGAATTGGGTTTTGAATTATTATGCAATTTGTCAGGACGGTTTCGCGGTGATTTCCCCCCTCAGTGGCGCAGCTGCGGCCGGAAGATAAGGGGCGAGGACGAGTCCGCATTTCTCGGAGAGAAATGCTTTTCAATATATTTTCACTTGTTCCGCAGCCCCTGAAGGCCGCAGCGGAAAAGCGCCACTGCGGGGTGGCCTTTTTGCCTACTTTTTTGGCTACAGAAAAAAGTAGGGCGTCGCGCGGGGGCGCAACCCCGCTTCGGTATGATCCGGGCGACCAGCCTAGCCGTCGGATGGCAAAACGCTCCCCTGCAGGGAGCCTTGCTTCAGCAAAGAAAGACCCCTCACGCCGCCCGCTTCACAGCCGCGAGTTCCGCAATAATCTTCACCACCCCTATGCCCGCCGCCACCGGCACGATCCCCACCAGCGGCGCCAGCACGGTGGAGCACAGCGCCATGCCCGCGGCGCCGCCGAACAGGTCCGCCGCAAACAATTCCCCGAGGCCGGCATTCTTCCGCGACACGATTTGCGCCCCGCCGAGAACTCCCGCGCCCGCGTGCAAGGCGTAAAAAAGCATTGCCGGCGGGCTGGGGACCACCGCAAGCAGCGCGAGCGTGCCGCCGCAGTACAGGCCCACCGCGGCGTCCGACAACGGAAACTTCTTGACCAACGCGCCCAGTGCGAAGCCGGCGGCCAGGGCCACCAGCAGCAGCGACACGCGCGAATAGAGCGCGCCGTAGGTGGATTGATAGATGAGAAGAAGGCAGACCGAATAGGCGCCCAGCGCCAGCCCGCTGGTGCCCACCGACAGCGCGGCCCGCGTTTTCGGCAGCACCCATAACGCAAGGGCGCACGCGAGAACAAAGAGCGCGCCCACCACGATCATGCCGCCGCCGAAAAGCTCCACCCAGGTCCTGATCCCCAGAAAAAGGGTGATCGGCCTGTTCTGCGAGTTCACATAGGCGACGGCCGGTTTCCGGTTCGCACTTTCCATCCGGTCGTCGGACAGGGCCGGAATAGTCGAGGGCACAAGATAGTCGGTTTTGACGCGTACGTTCCACGAACGGTTGAGCGGCCCGTTTGAGGCCATAAACGTGTATCCTTCGCCGGGAAACACCAGAACATTCCGGAAGACCGCGGCGAGGGTGGTCTGCAGCGCGCCATACAGCCGCAGCTCGGAGGGGCTCAGGTAATTTTCGGAGAAGGGCAGCGAGAACGTGACGATGCCGGAATCCGTCATGATCGATTTCATGCGGAGGAAAAACGAGCGGGTGTAGAAGCGGTTGGAGGCTGCGCTCCGCGGTATGCCGCTGCCGATAAAGACCATGTCGTACGGTTTTTCGGGACGGAACGTTTCAGGGGACACAACCCTGCTTGTTGCCGAGGCAAACGCCGGCTCGGTTTCGATCACCTCAACGTCCAGTCCCGGATACTTGGCAAGCTCGGCCATGTGTCCCCTGTCGATGATCACGAGCGCGCGGCCCGCCTGCGGCCGCTCTCCCAGGGGAATATCCACCGCCTGCTCCAGAAGCGGCTTCTGCATTGTCGATTTGTAAACGACCCCGTTCTGCAGGAACGTGGTGTCGGCCCCGGTGCCGATTGCCACGATTTCCCCCTCGTGTCCGTAAACTATCCGGTGCACCGGCACGCTGTATTTCCATTGTACGCTCGCGTGATCGAGCGCCAGGAGCGCCGCCACGGCGGCGACGCACGGCGCGGCCCACCGTACTCTCCGGCCGCACAGCACTACAAGCGGCGCCAGGGCGACTGCGGCAATGATCGCGTTCCTCAGGTAGGCAAGCACGCACGCATACACCAGAAGCGCGCCCAGAAAATCGCCGGCATTGTCCCATCCGTACAGTTTGGACGGGGTATCGGCCCGCGAAAACAGCGAGCCGAGCACGAACCCGTACGCAAGGGTAAAGGGCAGTTCGCTTGCCGCGAGAACGAGCAGCATCTGCAGCGGGCCCAGCAGTTCGCCGGGCAAGAACAACAGGCGGCTCGCGCGGATTGCCAGTAGTCCCGCCACCGCGCTCAGCACCAGCGCAACCGGCGCCGCCGCGCCTGACATGCCCGGTGAACGACCGTCATTCTTCCGGTCGGCGAACCGCGAACCCAGCATTGTTCCCGCGCCGGTGCACACGAGCCACACCGAAAGGATCATGCCGATGGAAAGTTCGTTGCCGGAAAACACGGAAAGGTATTCGCGGAAATACACGCTCTGCAGCGCCGCGGAACTCAGGCCGGCGCAGAACACGAGCGGGGCAAAACCGCTATTGTTCGTGGAAATGTACGGCACGGTAGCGCTTGACGTCTGCGGTTTTCCACCCGTCGGCAGGCATGCCGCCCTTTACCGACAGGTGTTCGAGAAAATCAACCTTGTCCGGCAGCTGTTCCCACACCTGGGGCAAAAACGTGCTCTGGCGGTATCCCTTGGAAAGGATGATCCCGTCTTCGCCGGGCACCAGCTTGTCAAGCAGGTCCTGCGGGCCCGTGTGCGCCAGGGGAACGGGCGCGGAAAGCACCGACACCTCCACCACGATGGCGGCCAGCTCGGCGGGCTTCACTTCGGGGAACCGCGGGTCTTCGAGCGCGGCGTTTTTCGCGTTGTCCATCACCGCCTCGTACAGCGGCTTTATCCCCTCGATATACCCGATGCACCCGCGCAGCTGTCCGCGCTCGGTAAGCGTCACAAAGCAGCCGCGGTTCTCCTTTGTCACAGTCGGCGGGTCCTTGGGCGCCACGGGCGGCAGGCCCTGTACCGCGGCCTCGAGATTCTGACGGGCGAGTTTGAGCAGGAACGACTTGACGTCCGGCGACAAGCCATCGGCCGGCTTTTCCGCGGCCGGGCGCACGGCCTGCGGGGATTTTGTGCCGCCGTCGTCATTTGCAGCGCTGCAATTCATGGAATTCATCAGGAATGCTCCGAGAATGAAGACTGTAGGAATGCCCCAAAATGGTCTCATAGTGCACCACAACCGTTGTGCCGGCGCCTACTTGCCGCGGTCGGCATGCTTCTTCACATAAACGATTGAAACGTACCCCACCACCCTGTCCTCGGAACCATACTGCGGCGCGGTGTCGTACGACGTGCGCGCGTCAAGGAGAACCGGAGACAGCCCCAGCTTTGTGGCCAGGCGCATCACGACCCGTATCGGCTGCTCCCCGCAGGCGTCGATGTCGCCCGCAAAATCACCCGACAGGATAGTTTTAATCGACTGGTCGTCCAGCCGTCTCGCTTCAGCGTGGGCATGGTAGTGCGAAAAGTCGGACGAAGCGACCACCAGTGTTGTCGAATTGACATAGGGCAAAATCATGTCCGCCACAGCCGAGAGGTCGACGTTGCCGGTGAGGATCGGCACAATCGAGAACCTGCCCAGCATTGTCTGGAGGAACGGGATCTGGACTTCAACGGAGTGTTCGGGAATGTCCGCCTGCGGCACCGAATGGACGATCGGGTTTGCCCGCAGTTTCTTCACGATGCCTGCGTTCAGCGGGACCGTGCCGAGCGGCGTCTTGAACGAATCGACGTCGGCGATGGACACGCCTTCGAACCATGCATGGTGCGACGGCCCGAGGATGATGACGGTTGTAATCTTCTTGTCGATCGTTGCATACCCCATGCCCATCACGGGCCCGGCAAAGACATATCCCGCATGCGGGCTGATGAGCATCGCGGGGAACTGGTCAAGCTTCTTGCCGTGCGACAAATACGACTCCGCGTCTTTTCTGAGTTCAACGGGATTGTCCGGATAAAACTGGCCTGCAACTGCGGGGTTTCTCACCCGGTCCTGTCCGCTGCCCGTACCTGCACCAGCCATGAGGAGCGCTCCGGTCAGAATGCAAACGGTGAGACGCAGGAAAGGAAGGCGTTCCTGCCTCATTGAGCTTGGTAATCGCATACCTATAGGGTAATATAATCTCGGGTTTCGTGAAATCGCCATTGTGATCAGTTTCCTTGTCTTGGTCCTCACCCTTGTTCGTGTTCCCCGCGAGGCGGCAGACGTCGACAGGCTTCATGTTCATCGAAAATGCGTGCCACCACGTGAATTATTGCCATGGAATTGGCGTTTCCCTTCCCTTCGCTTCGTAACTAGAAATCAATATGCCTCTGGATAGCTGTGCCGGGTGACCCCAAAGTAGGTTCATTTGCGAGAATCCGATCTTCGGCTGTGGGGCACCCGCGAAGTGCCGCTGAGAAGGTGAAATCCGGGATCTGCATCCTGGGCCAGAGGGCAGAACAGATGACATCCTGAAGCAGATTTCGTTTTCTGGCGTTGACAACGGAGCAGGTTGGCGGTATATTCTCTTTGGCGCTATGGTTGACTTCAAAATGCTGACCAACCGAAAAAACGGTTACCGCGAGGCGGGGTCAAAACAATGACCGGAAATCCTGCATGCAGGAGGAAAATCATGAACAAATTGATTTTTCTGCCGATTTTGTCACAGGCCGCTTTTGCGCTCCAGGCCCCGTCCCTCTACACCGCCGATTCCGCGTCGGACACGACCGTTCAGTTGACATGGCGCAATAACAGCACCGCGTATCTGGGCATCATTGTCCTGAGAAAGACGGCGGCAACCGGGCCGTACTCGGTTGTCGACACTGCGCCGGGGACCGCCACGGCGTTTACGGACACGGTCAGGCCGGCAACGCAAACGACGTATTACTATGCTCTGACAGCCTATTCGCAGACGGAGCAGGCGGATACGTCGAATGTTGATTCAGTCAAGATATCGCCAAAGTCCATGGTTTTTGCCCCCCAAAATTTTGCGGTTTCTTACGATACGCTCGCTCATGTCGTGCATATGCAATTCTATGATAACTCAACAGTGGAAACGGGATACAAGATTTATAGATCAACCAATTTTGCTGCTTTTGCCATGATACAGGACATAGTATCATCAATACCCTCTCAAAAAGGAGTAATTTCTTCTACGGATTCGGCAGCTAACCCAAACACCTGGTACCAATACTACGTCGTTGCTTACAATAGCCAACAGAGTATCAGTTCCACTGTAGATACACTCTATATCTTTGACGAGTACGCCATTGCGCGGAGTGTTTCAAAAAAATGCAGCCTTCTAAACAAATTAAGCAGCTTTCCAATCAAATACAAAAGTTGGAGCTTAAAATCCGGAGACACCATTGTCCTCAATGAGATCGGAGCGCCTGATTCAGAATTCTCGATAATCAACGTGTCAAACCCAAGTGCCCCGATTTTCGCTGGAACGGGAAATTCCCCTGCATCGCTTCTGGACAGATCGCGCACAAAAGGGCCGCATATTTTTGGTTACAACAACCCTCTTGCCTGTTATAAATACTCTTCTGGTGAAATTACACCTGAAGCTGAAACTGTTGACGTTATCCATCATTTGCTGGACGATACTCAAATGGGTCCAGTTTCTCATTTCCTTGCATTCCTTTCCGATACAACATTCGTAATAATAAGTGGGGGATTTGGCATAATGGACGAAACGTGGAATGATGCGATTACAAATACCAATAGCCAGACTCAAATCAATTTCTTAGACCATACCCCCTCCCCCATGATTGGGACTGAATTATTAAGCGTTATAGCATTCAATGGGAAACTTTTCTCCAACCTTATTGATCATATCAATTACTCCACCAGTATAGGCGAGCTTAAGATTATTGATTATAACTATTCTCCTGAAGTAAGCACTATGATTCAAAAAGCAATTGAATTCCCCATAATTATAGACGACATTTTTATTGACGCACCCGTGTTGAAGACTGCCAACAATGTGATTGTCGACACGGTGAAGAACCTAGTGTTTGCGTTCTCAGACACGGAATTGGATGTATACAACTGTCAGCAAGCGGGAGTATTGCATGGAATACCGATAGTTTCCGGTTTGAAACACGCTCTCCGAATAACCATCAGCAATGGCAGCGCGGAGAATCTGATCCTTCTTCCCCATCACACCCAGCCCGTCTCAATCTCAATCTTCGACCTGTCCGGAAAGCGTATCGCGCGCATGGAAGGAATCCAAGGCGAAACCGTGGCGTGGCCTCATCAGAACAGGACCGGAGTGTACATTCTGCGGGCAATAATCGACGGCAACGCCGTGACTGCAAAAGTCATTCTGAACAAATGAGAAGATCAACGGGTTGGTTTTTCGCGCCAGGCTGGACCGCAAGGTGTGCTAAAGCACAGTACCGCCTGATCCCTAGCCGATGGCGGTAGGGACAGGCGGTACCGAGGCCGAACGGCCGAGCGCGGAAGGAGGGCCGACGCTGCGCAGCAGCGGGGCGCCCAATTTCCTATCTTGATATTCGCCGCACACGCTCAGCAATCCAGAATTGAATTCGGCTTTAACTACATCATGAATCGGGGAGGATTTTCAATGAAGAAATACCGGGCATGACAAAGGCACATTGACAATAGTCACTGATCCTTCACGCACCGGACGCTGCAACCATACTCATTGCTGTAATTGTTGCGGTTCACGGCCGTGTTGCTGCAATAAATGAAACGGAGCCACGAGGACGTTGTGCCGTCCGCCGTAGACGACCACCAGTACCCATAGCTGCCGATGCCGAAGAATGAACCATTGTTGCCGCGAAAACCGCCCGGCAGCGCCGAAAAGCCCCTATTGTTGGTAGCTCCGGCGTTGGGAAAAACCCAATACGTTGTTCCCGTATCTTTCAGCGGTCCGCCTGCCACACTTTCTCCCCCAAGGTAGGTGCTGAGCATGGTCCATTCCGCATCTGTCGGTACATGCCATCCCGAAGGGGCAAGCTTGCCCGTATTTACAGCGTACCAATTGTAAAGCGCTCCGTACGTGCGTTTGTACGTGACTGAATCGTTGTTATACCAGCAATATCCCGGCGTTGAGAGACTGTCCCATGTTGGATCCGTCACCAACGGTATCGGAGTGCCGTCGTTGAATCTGGTGGTTTTCAGGTCTTCTGCGATCCAGGTCTGACCCCCTATCACGACTGTCTGATACACATTACCGTCGATATCAGTTACAAGCTGCCCATAAACAGGCTTGGGACCTGTTGGGGAACAATCCAGAAACCACATCCCCGCCGTTGCGACACCCCATAGAAAAACCAGCCCACACTTGTTCATTCAGCGATCCTCTCTTGTTGCCCCTGTGCTTCGCCTTTGAGATGGTTCGGTAAAAAATATGGCCCTTGGTGCATGGTGTTGTCAACAAGAAACCAAACCCTGAAATTATAACAAAAAATATATGCATCCGGCTGGCTGTGCCGGGTGCGCCCATAGCTGGAGTAAATGGGTCAAGACTTTGGCGCCCCGCCGAGTACGGCGGCGGCCCTCCTTTCAGGCTCGGCCGGTTGGCCTCGGTGCCGGACCGCCCAGGTCGCCCGCGGCGCGGGTCGGCCGGCACTGCGCTTTGGCGCACCTTCCAGTCCGGCCTCGCGCTTGGCAGAAGGCAATGTCCACAATTGTCAAGATAGATCGAATTACTGATGGTTGAAAAGTTGACGAGTTAGTTCGGTTGAGAATTTTGTTAACCGGGTGTTTCATGGGTGCGCGCAGCAGAGGGTACGGGCTTGCCACGGGTATATCCGCGCTGCACCCGCTCAGCAATCCAAAATCGTATTTAGATTTCGCTGCACCCGCTCAGCAAACCACAAGATTATCCCGATATCGCCGCAATTGCAGCGGAGCGCCCAACTCTTTATCTTGTTACGTCCATATCCCCTTGATCACGGTCGCACAATTCTCGCATTTTCCCTCTTTGATCGCGATCTTCCTGATGGTATACCCGTCGCGGACGACAACGGGCTTCTTGCAGTTGGGGCAGTAGGTGTTCGAGTCGACTTCCGCGACATTGCCCACGTAGACGTACTTGATGCCTTCCTCACGGGCGATCTTCTGGGCGCTCACGAGCGTTTCGGTGGGCGTCGGGTACAGGTTCTCCAGCTTGTAAAGCGGGAAGAACCTGAGAAAATGGAGCGGCACGTCCGCCCCGAGTTTCTCCGCGTGCCACGCGCACATCCTCCGGATCATGTCGAAATCGTCGGTCCAGGTGGGCACGATGAGGTTCGTGACTTCCACCCACATGCCGAACTTGATCGCGTTCTGGATCGTATCCATCACCGGCTGGAGCTTGGCGCTGTTTAGTTTCAGGTAAATTTCGTTCTTGAAGCTCTTAAGATTGATGTTCGCCGCGTCCATGAAGGGGGCAAGCTCTTTGAGCGGCGGTTCGTTGATATACCCGTCCGTCACGAGGATGTTTTTGAGGCCCGCCGCCCGCGCGAGCTTTGCGGTGTCGAGAACGTACTCGTACCAGACAATCGGCTCCGAATACGTATACGCCACCGACGTGCATCCTTCGCGCTTCGCCATCTCCACCACTTTCTCCGGCGGAAGATTGATGGTTGCGGTATCCTTGGGGAACTGTTGACTTATGGTATAGTTCTGGCAATTGAGGCACCGCAGCATGCACCCAGCAATGGCCAGTGAATATGCCTTTGTCCCGGGCTGCACGTGAAAGATGGGTTTCTTTTCAATCGGGTCGACGTTGACGGCGCACGGATTTGCGTAGGCGAAGGTAATGAGTTTACCGTTGATATTCTGGCGCGTGCGGCAAATGCCGGTCCTTCCGTCCGGAAGCACGCACTGGATCGGGCACAGGTTGCACGATACGTTGTTGTCGCCCATCGCATCCCAGTACATGGCGGTTTTCCCGGGATTTGCAGGCTTTGCAAAACCGGCGGGTGCGGCGCACATGCCGATCATTGCGGCTGAGGATTGCAGCATTTCCCTTCGGGTCATCATAGCGCTTTACCGGTTAAGGTCCCCTTCTTATGTCAAAATAATTCCATAGTACCGATGAGAACTTACTAAATCTACTCACGAACTATACGGTTTCGCCTTGAAGAAATTATCGGAATTAATGAGGGAAAACGGGGTGTTGAACGCCGTGGCCTGTTACCAGATTGTCATGCGTTGACCGGCGCGGTCACCAAATCCACAATCGATTTTGTCGGGCAATCGGCAACGCACTGTCCGCAGGCCGTGCACAGGGCATTGTCGATGCGCGAGAGGTTGTTCTCGACCTTGGCGGCTTTGACCGGGGTTACGGGGCACGCCTTGACGCATTTGAGGCACCCGGTGCAGCCCACGGTGCAGTAGGCGCGGGTGACCCCGCCCTTGTCCGTTGAGTGGCATGCGACAAGAATCCGCGCCGACGCGGGAAGGATTTCAATCACCTTTTTCGGGCACGCGGCAACGCATTTCCTGCATGCGGTGCATTTACTTTCGTCAAGAACAGGCAGCCCGCTTTCCGCCATGGAAAGCGCGCCGAACGGGCACGCGCGCACGCAGGTGCCGTAGCCGAGGCAGCCGTACGGGCAGGCCTTGTCCCCGCCGCCCGCAAGCACGGAGGCCCGGCAATCCTTGAACCCTTCGTACGAGAATTTCCTTTTCGCCCGGTCGTTCCCTCCCTGGCACATGATCCGGGCATACTGCGGCTCCCGTTCCTGCGGCGTTTTTCCCGTGAGCTCGGCAATGAGGTTCGTGCACTGCTGCCCGCCGGGCGTGCACAGGTTCGGCGGAACGCCCGGGTCTTTCATCACCGCTTCGGCGTATTGTTCGCATCCTGCAAACCCGCACGCGCCGCAATGCGCGTGCGCAAGCGCCTCGGTTATCTCGTCCACTTTCGGATCGGTGATAACGAAGAATTTCCGCGCCGCAAGCGCGAGCCCGACGCCGAAAACAAGCGCCATGATGCCGAGGAAGATCAGGGACCCGGTGAGGAGCGGAACAAGGTGTATTGATTCTGTCATAAAAATCTTGCCTTATCTTCTTCTTTGCGTTCTCTGCGTCTTTGCGTGAGACTCCTGCGTGTCCTCCGTGCCTCCGTGGTGAATCTTCTCTTCCTACTCCGCAATAAGCCCCGAGAAACCCGCAAACGCCATTGCTATCATCGCGCTCACGATAAAGGCGATGGGCAGCCCCTTGAACGGAACGGGGACGTCGGCGAGTTCGAGTTTCTCCCTGATACTGGCCATGATGACAAGCGCAAGCGAAAACCCGATTCCGGACCCGAGGCCGAATGCGATGCTTTCGGGAAAGCTGCAGTTCTCCGATGAATTGACAAGAGGGACGGCCAGAATGATGCAGTTCGTGGAAATGAGCGCCAGGTATATGCCGAGCGTGCGGAACAGGTCGGGCGCCACTTTCCGCATGATCGTGTCGGACGCCTGCACCAGCCCCGCGATGATCCCGATAAAGACCACGATCTTCAGGAAAGTGAGGTGGAACGGAACGAGCACACCGGTGAATACGGTCCAGCTCAGCGCCGCGCTTATCATCATCACGGCGGTGAAGGTGATGCTCATGCCCACGGCCGTGCTCATTTTCTTGGACACGCCGAAAAATATGCACAGGCCCAAGAACCGGGTGAAAACAAAATTGTTCACGAGCGACGCGCCAACAACGAGCTCGAAGAGTTTGATGAATTCGTGGTGCATGTGAAATCCTTACTGTCAACTTTCAACTGTCAAACGTCAACGTCCCTTCTCCTTCTTCAAGAACCGCGTATCAGCCCAGTTGAACAGCGCCATGAGCAACCCTACCGACAAGAACCCGCCGGCCGGCAGGACCATGATGAGCAGGGGCCTGGCGCCGCCGAGCACCGGGACGCCGAGCACTGCGCCTTTGCCCAGCAGTTCCCTAAACGCGCTGATGATCACAAGCGCGACCAAAAACCCGGTTCCGCGGCCGATACCGTCAAACAGCGACTTGACAACCGAATTCTTGCTTGCGAACATTTCAGCGCCCGCGAGGATCGAGGCGAACGCGACAATAAGCTGTATGTACAGTCCCATCTGCCGGTACGCGTCCGGCGCCAACGCGGCCATCAGCATGTCGGTAATGGTCACCCAGCCGGAAATCACCAGCATAAAGATGGGCAGCCGTATCCGCGGGTGGATAAAGCCTTTCATCAGGGAAATTGAAACGTTCACCATCACCTGGACAAACAAGACGGCAACGCCCATGAGGAAACCGTTTCTCATCGTCGAGGTGACCGCGATGGCCGGGCACAGGCTTATGGCGAGCCTGAAAATGGTGTTCTCGTCGATAATGCCCCGGCGGACAAGTTCCCAGTTGCCGGTTTTCGACGCCGCGGATGTCATTGTGTCAATTCCCTTTGTGAGCGTTCGCAATCTGTTCAAGCGCCTTTTTCACCGCGTCTTCGGTGACCGCCCTGCTCGAAATGGTCGCCCCGGAAATCGCCTGGATGTTGTCGGCCGTGGGCGATTTGAATACCTTCATGTGCGCCGACGTTTTCCCGGCAAACTGGCCCGTAAACCAGCCCTCCTCTATCCCGTCGCCCAGGCCCGGCGTTTCCGAGTGCGACAGAATGCTGATCCGCTTGACGATGCCTAACGTGTCGACGGCAACCAGCAGGTGGATCAGCCCGGAGTACCCCTTACCGTACGATTCGACAAGGTATCCGCACACCAGCGAATCCTTTTTGGCGACAAAATATTCCGCGGGTTTCTCATGAATCGTCCAATCTCCCCGCTTCTCTATGCGGTCCGCCTCGGGCATTATCTTGTGGAGCGCGGCTTTTTTCTCCCGAACGGCATTTTCACGGATTATCGGCGTGGTATTCACGTACACCGCGGCAAGCAAGGCGCCTCCAACCACGTATACCACAACGAGGTTAAGGGAAATCTTTGCAACGTCCCTTGCGCCGATCATTTCTTCTTCCCCTTTGTTGCGCCAAAGAGCCGCGGCCTGAATCCCCGGTCGATAAGGGGCGCAAAACAGTTCATGATGAGGATCGAGAACATCACGCCTTCGGGGTAGCCGCCTTTGAGCCGGATGAGCATGGTGAGAAACCCGCACCCGGCCCCAAACAAGAGCCGTCCGCCCCGCGACGACGGCGATGTCACGTAGTCGGTTGCCATAAAGAAAGAGCCCAGGATTATGCCGCCGCTTAACAGATGAAACAGCGGATCGCCGCTGCAAAGCGCTCCCGTGCCCCCGAATATCCAGGCAATCATCGCCGCTGTGCCAAGAAACGCAACCGGAATGTGCCACGTGATATACTTTTTGTACAGCAGGAACAGTGCGCCCGCGAGAAGCGCGGCAACGCACGTTTCGCCGATGCAGCCGCCCCTGTGCCCCGTCAGGAGCTGGAAGTACATCGGCGATGCGCCGCCGAAAGAATCGATAAGGTTCCCCATTCCGTCCATTTTCAGAATGTTGAGCGGCGTGGCGCAGGTCCTTGCGTCAAGTGCCGTAAACGCCGCCGTCGGCGCACTCCAGGTTGTGAGCAGCCTGGGAAACGTGATGACGCAAAACACCCGGCCCATGAGCGCCGGGTTGAACACATTGAATCCCAGGCCCCCAAAGAGCTGCTTTGTGAGCAGAATGGCAACCATCGCGCCGAGTATCGGGACGTAGAAAGGGACCGCAGGCGGCAGGTTGAACGCCAGCAGAAGGCCGGTGAGAAACGCACTCCCGTCTTTGACGGTGATTTTCCTCTTGAGCAACTTCTGGAAAAGGTACTCGCTTGCCACGGCCGCGGCAACGCACAAAACCATCGACACAACCGCCCGTGGCCCGAAATAAAACGCGCCCATCACGCCGGTGGGCGCGAGCGCCGCGCTCACGGTCCAGATGATGCGGGCGGTTGTCTCCCCGTCTTTTATGTGGGGACTCACCGAGACCAACAGGGGCGGCGCTGTGTATGCCGCTTCCATCACGCGCTCCGGTTCATGGTTTCACCAGCGACTTTGCCAATTTGACAAACTGGACAATGGGCCGTTTGGAGGGACACACGTAGGTGCACGATCCGCATTCGAAGCAGTCGTGGACCCGGTACGCCTTTGCCTCCTCGTAAAACCCTTTCTCGGCAAGCACGCCAAGCACGGACGGCACAAGGCCCATGGGGCACACGTCGATGCACCTGCCGCATTTGATGCACGGCCCGAATTCGTCGTTGTGCAGCACGGTCTCTTTCGACAGGGCGACGATCCCGGACGTGCCTTTGGTGACGGGCATGTCCATTGACGGCAGCGCAAAACCCATCAGGGGGCCGCCCATGATTATTTTCCCCGGCTCCCTGGAAAACCCGCCGCATTCTTCAATGGCATCGGCAACCGTCGAGCCGATCCGCACCAGCAGATTTTTCGGCTCCCGTATCGCGTCGCCGGTGACGGTGACCACCCGCTCGATGAGGGGCCTGCCGTACCGGACCGCGTTGTAAACGGCTGCTGCGGTGGCGACGTTATGCACCACCACGCCGGCGGCCATGGGCAGCCCGCGCAGCGGAACTTCCCTGTTGACAAGCGCCTTGATGAGCATCTTCTCCGCGCCCTGCGGATACTTGATCTTCACAGCATGCACGGTTACGCCCGTACCGTTTCCGCAGGCCTCCTTCATGACCGCGACCGCGTCGGGTTTGTTGGACTCTATGCCGATCATGCATCGCGAAACGCCGAGCACCTTCATGATGAGTTTCGCGCCCTCGGCGATATCAAAGGGCTTCTCCAGCATCAGGCGATGGTCCGCGGTCAAATACGGCTCGCACTCAACGCCGTTGATAATAAGGGTATCGATCGCAAACCCGTGTGACGGGGACAGCTTCACGTGCGCCGGAAATGCCGCACCGCCCATCCCCACGATCCCGGCGTCGTGAACGCGGCCCACCACATCGTCGCGCGACAGCCCGGAACACTCCGGCTCATCGCGCAAATCTTTCCACGTTTCGGCGAAATCATTTTCGATGGATACGGCGGGCACCTTCATGCCGGAAGGGTGCGGTACGTGCACAAGGCCGGTCACCTTCCCGGACACCGGGGAATGAACGGGCGCGGAGATGAATCCGCCGGAGGTGCCGACAAAATCTCCTTTGTTAAGCGCCTGCCCGACCGTAACGGCCGCCGCGCAGGGAGCGCCGATATGCTGAAGCAGCGGAACGACAACGCGCGCCGGAATTTTCGCTGCTACTATCGGCCTGTCCTTCGAACGTTCCTTGCTGTCGGGAGGATGTATTCCGCCCCTGAACGTAAAAGGCCCGGTGCGCATCGTTACCTCCGGCAACACCGTTTTACCGTCCGGACGCCGGAGCGCGTAACAACGTGACGTGCTGCATTTCTTCCTTGATAATGAGATCGATCCGTTCTTTGTCCGCTTGTCCGAGCGCCAATTCCCGCATGCCGACATAGTAGGCAATGGAGTCTTTTTCCAGGCCGATCGCAATGCGGATGATTTCCAAGTCGGATTCTCTTCCCGTCAGTGTCGCGAGCGGATCCTTCCCAACGTCGAAGACCTCTGCGTCTGCCAACGAGGAAAGGTACGCCGCCGCTTCGCCTTCCGGATCAAACGCGCCCGTTTCCGCTTCTCCCACCGAAAAGTCCTTGTGCATCTGTTCAAAGGCCGCCAGATGTGAATCTTCCATTTCGGCAAGGTGTAGGAGCAGGTCTTTCGCCCGCGGATTGTTTGTGGCCGCGGCGCGGTAAAACCGGGCCCCGTTCCTTTCAATTTGTTCCGCCATGGTGAAGACTTCGTCGCCATTGAATTGAATTGCATGCATGGAATACTCTTTTCATTGAAGCGGTAGGTGGTGGTTGCCGAGGCAAGGGAAACGCGCCACGCGGAACGCATGAGGAATTTCGTTCCCCGGTCGAACCGGGTCCGTTGCCGCACGTTCCGGCTTATCAACTCAGAGCGCCACGTTTGATTTCAGCTTCCGCAATTGCTCGATTTCGTCGACCTGCTGGGTGAGAAGATCCTGGAAAAAGTTTCTGATGCCCTCGTTCAGCGGCTGTCTCACCAGCCATTCGTAATAGGAAACAAGCACGTCCAGAACGCCGGTCACCGTGTCGAGCAACTCCAGCTTCCCTGCGGTGGCGGTGACAAACGTGTCCGCAAAGACCCTTTCCGACAGGAACGTCAGGTCCTCGGTCGACAGCGGGATACTTTCAATTCCCTTCTTGTCGGTGTTTTTCAGACACTCGACCGTCAAAGCGATCCGCCGTTTCCACCGGGCAATATGATACAGGAGCAGGCGGACGCTGTCGTCCTGTGTCCGGTCGCGCAGGTCGGAACAAAAAGCGTCAAGCTCCTTGCCGAACCCCGTCAGGTTTGCAAGTATGGTATCCAACTTCATGGGCTCGTCCCTCCTCTCGTTTAACTGGATAGCGCCGCCGTTCCCGTGCGTCCGCAGAGGCTCTTGACTTTGGCCTTAAGCTCCTGAAAATCAACCGGCTTGTCAAGATACTCGGTTACCGGCATCCACTCGGGGTCAATGTCCTTGCTCCCGAATTGAAACGCAAACAGCTGGTTGATGGCGGTCAGGAGGATTATCGGAAGATCCTTGAACCGTGAATCCGCCCGCAGCGTGCGCGCCAGATCGAATCCGCCCGACATGTTTCCCGGAAACATAACATCCAGAACCAGAACATCGGGAAGCCGGCCCGCAAGCAATGCAAGTCCGCTTTTGGTATCGTAGGCGAACCGCACCTCGTGACCGTCCGACTCAAGCACGCGCACCATGTTTTTCACCTGATCTTCATCATCATCGATAATGACAACGGATGCCATAGCTGTCCTCCCTAGAAAAACAAAAGGAATTCATGAACGATTCTTGAAATCCGACAGATAATTGACAATTGCCTCATACTGGCCCTGCCCGTCAAGGCCGGCCTCCTGTAAGACCATTTCCGCCCTGCCGCTTCCCAAAAAATGCCCTTTCTTAAAAGGGTACAGCGAACATTCGCGTCCGGGTTCCGAGGTTATCCAGCGATACAGCGTCGGCAGCGTAAAGCCCGTAATGCCCATCGCGAACCGGGACTGCGCTTCGGAAAATATCTTTGTTTGTTCACTTTTCGGAAGCAGGTCAAAGAGCTCTGCGCTCGCCACATAATATACATTGATGTCGATCTTTTTCTTGAGGAGCCGGGGCAGGGTGACGGTGACAAATTCCGTGGCAACTTCGCTGCCCTGCAACACGACGCATCCCCGGACGCCCTTCTTCCCTTTGTGAAGCAAATATACCCCGGTTGCGGCATCCTTCACCGGAGCCAGGCCCAGCGATTCTCGGTCGAAAACGGTTTCGGTGGGCCTGGTGACAAAAGGACAGATAACGGCGGGTCGCTTCGATACAGCGGCCGAAACGAGGACCGCGAGCTCCTGCGGGTCCCACGGCGTAAGGGTTATCACCGTTCCCCTGGGAAAATTCTCCTGCACAACCTGCAGCGGCTGCGGATCGGCGTGCGTGGGGCCGTCTTCCCCGGTCTTGATGCCCGCATGGGCGCACACGAGGAAGAACGGGTTGAAGGCTTCGCCGGTCACCCGTTTTTTGGCTTCGCACCCGATTGCATGCAGCCTGCTCGCAATATGGCCGAGTACCGCTATAAAGGCGCCGTAGGAGGAACAAACGCCCAGGTGATGCCCGTAGGTCGAAATTCCTGCCATGATGCCTGCCTGCGCGTCTTCACATATACCTCCGATTGACAGGGTCCTGGAGCCGGGGTTCGTATCGGCGTTAAAATATCCGTCCGCAAAGCCCTCGCCGACCGTGGCAAGACTGGTGGAACCGAGCAGATCGGCGGAAGCCGTAAGCAACGACCCCTTACTTGCTTTGTTGTAATAATTGAGTACTTTGCCGAGTTCGCCGCGGAGCGTGGTTTTCTTGCCCGGACTCAGGGTCAACTCCGCCGGCGTTCTGCCGACGTTTTTTTTCGCGAGTTCATACACGGCGGCCACCGACGGCGCGTTCGAGCGCGGTTTTCGACCCCGCTGGTCCAGCCTTGTTTTCGCGGCGGCGAGGTTCTGCGCCAGAAACCCCGCAACATCTCTCTTTTTGTCAAACGCGTCCCGTACCACGGTCAATGCATTCCAGAAACATGCTTCAAGAATTTCGCTCTCAACGCCCGCCTTGCAGCGCTGTGCCCCGTCCCCGCATGTGGGGAAGGAGGTACCGGTAATCGCACGCAGCGGCTCGAGTATCGAATAGAACGTTTCACTGCAAAGGGCATGGCCCGCGCCGTGGGACTTTTTGCCTTCAATGCCGTATTGCCAGCCCTTGGTGGTTCTGTAGACGATTGCCGTGGGCTGTGAATTCGACAGCGAACGCACTTTCCGCTGCGCAGCCAGGATTTGCCGGTAATCCTTGCCGTCGGGAACCAGGATAACGTTCCAATCATGGATGTAGGCAAACTCTGCAGGATCCCATTGGACATACTCACCGGGATTCGCTCCATCGCGACAGACCCTGTTGCTGTCGATTGACGCCTGGTTCCAGTCGATATGGACGACCGCATTCTTCAGGGAAGCGGTACCGGCCGCGGCAAAGGCCTCGCTCACCCGTCCGGGCGTCATGCCTCCTTCTCCTTCAACCATATGGACCAGAGGCGCATCCTCGCCGTAATAGTCTTTGGCGGCAAATGCCAAGCCCAGGGAAGTGGCGATGCCGACGCCCGAAGCGCCTGTGGCAAGACGGACAAACGGAGTTGCGGGCGTAGGATGTCCATCCAGGGCCTTTGCGTTGAATTTCTTGAACAGGGGTGTTTGGGTGAGCGGATTTCTGCGGAAGCCCAACAGGTCTTCCAAACGGAGCTGCATGTTCAACGCAGAAGGCAGCAGACCGGGTTTGGCGATGCGGACTGCCTCGTTGCGCAACGCCCAGAGTGCGTAAAGACCGAGCGCCTTGTGACCGGCCGCGTAAGAAATGATGTCGGCATCTTCCCGCTGGGGATCCGAAATATCATAATCGAGCGCATCAAACAGAATGGCGGCGACAAACCTGCCCGAGGATATCGACCCTCCCGGATGGCCCGACATGGGAACATAGTTGTAGAGCAAGGCGCACAGCGAACGGTACAGAAGATCAAAGGTCTCGTAGCGGCCGATTTCTTCGGCGGAAACAAGCCGTCCGCTTCCGCCGACATCTTCGCTGATATCAACGTACTCCGCACGTCGCGGTCCGAATTTCATAGTCATCGCATCTCCCTCATGTTAATTTACTTATCGGCAACAGCGTGCATCGCAGGTTCGCCGGATTTCTTTTTCCGCAATGTTTTGGAATAAAACTCGAGAATGTCTTTTCTGCCGATCACTCCCACCAGTTTGCAGTGTTCGTCGACCACCGGGAAACAGCGCAGTTTCTTGCACCTAAACAGCCGCACCACCCGTGCTATGCTGTACTTTTCCTTCACCGCAATCACCTGCTTCGTCATGATGTCGCTTACGCGCATGTTAAAATTCGTCTCCGGAATCAGGTCCGTTTCGGAAAGAATGCCGACCACGGCGTTGCTGCCGTCGACAACGGGCAGGGCGCCGATCCGGTTCTGGAGGAACAGTTCGATCGCCTCGCTGCACAAGGCGTCGTTGCGGATCGAAATGACGTTTGCGTTCGCGATTGTCCCGATGGCGGTGCTCTCGGCGCGACGATACCGGCGGAGGTCGAGCGACATGTCGAGCTCGCCGGACGGCTGCGGGCTCAGATACTCAAACCCGCACTTCACATACACGTGCCGGGCCACAAGATTCTGCGAATCAACGGTGAGCCAGATCTTCTCGATGCCCGCTTCATACGCAAACTCCACGGCGCACCGGGTGAGCTGCGTGCCCACGCCCCTGTCCCGGTAGGCGGGCACCACGGTGACGAGTATCTCGCACGTCCGGCTGTCTATCGGAAAGAGCGCCGAATGGCCCACGATTCCCTTGTCAAACGATACCGCAACCAGATGGATGCCTTTGTCCAGCATATGATCGAGCCACCGGCAGCACGCCTTGTCTTCTTCGGGCGGGAGGCCGTTAAAGGAGTTGCGCGGCATTTCGGTAAGGTACATCGTCCTGAACCTTTCAAACGTGCCTGCGTCCAGCGGCAGTATCAGGTGAGGCGTCTTGCGTTTGTCCACAAACGCAAACGGGTATTTGAAAATGCTGCATTCCTCGAAATTGATGCCGCAGCACGATTTCCTGTCATTTTCAAATCCCATCGGATCACCCTTCCGCTGTGCCCGCGTCTTCGTAGGTCGCGCTCAGCAACTCAAAGGGATGGCGCACCGCGATAGTGCTGTCCGCCTGCGTGAGCCCGTCTCTCATTTGTATCATGCAACCCTGGCACCAGCTGGTCACGACGTCCGCCCGGGACCCCATGACGTTCGCAATTTTGTCCTGCCGCATCTTTACAGACAGATCGTAGTATTTGGCAAGCCCCCAGGGCCCGCCAAGACCGCAGCACTCGTCCGCGCCTTTCATGCTTACCACGGTAAGGCCGGGAACCAGGTTGAGCAGGTCGATGGTAAGGTTTTTGGATGAGCCCATCTTGTGACCAAGCTTTTCGTGGCAGGAAACGTGCACCGCCACCTTCCGTTCGATCCTTTTGGGGCCGAGCTTGAGGTTCTTGGGCCCGATTACTTCCATGATCAGCCGAGCGGGATCGTACACCTTGTTGACAATTTCCAATGCCTTCTTTTCATACTCCGTATCGCCGATCCGGGCAAAATCCCTTGCATATCCCTTGAAGGCCAGCAGGCACGTGGGGCAATGGGCAACGATATACTTGTATTCGTGGAGAGAGTCGATATTGTACCGCGCGAGGCGATGGTATTCCTTCTCATTGCCCGCGGCCATGAACGGCTCGCCGCAGCATCGCTGCGGCGGCAGCGACACGTTCCACCCGCTCTTTCGGGCAACGGTGATAAAACCATCCACGATCGGCTCTTCAAAAAGGTCGGTGCTGCACCCGGTGAAATAGGCGATCTCCGCCTTGGAGGCCGGGATGCCGCACAGTTCAGGATATCTGGATTGCACGCTCGATTTCGACAGCTTCGGGAGATAGCGCTGCGTCGGCAAATGAGTGCTCAGAATCCGCTGGGGAACAAAGGAGAGGATCCAGCGGCTCAGCCCGTTGTTCCACAGGCCCTGCGTGAGCCCGGCTATCCTGATGGCCAGATTGTAAAACAGCCGGTGAGACATGACGTACTCGATTGCCGGCGCGACAACCTTGCTGCGCCTTTCCTGCCGTATTCTGGCAACCATGTCCATCATGCTCGCATTGGTGGCGCATTTCCAGGTGCACTGCCCGCACAGCAGGCAAAGGTCAAAGACCTTTGCCAAAAGAGGGTCCTTCTTCAAGGCGGCCGCGTTGGCGTTGGCGTCGAGCGCAATGGCGAGCGCCCGTTTGAAGGTAGGGGCCGATTCGGTGCGGACCGCGAACTCTTCGGGCAACTTGTTGAACACGGGACAGATGTCGGCGCACTGGGAGCACAGCGAGCACACACCGGAGAACAAATGCGAATAGTTCTTGAAGCGCTTGAGATTAAGCTGGCTTGCCTTTTCCTCAATGCCAACCAATTCTTCTATGGCTTGCAAAAGTTTCTTGTCCCGGGCGCCCTTGATGATTTTCACCCCGGGATGCAGGGTGGCCCTCGGATCCATGAGATCCTTGATGTTGACAAAGAGGTCAAACAGGCCCAATCCGAAGACATAGGGCAGAATCAGCCCTCTTGTTCTGCCATCCGCATGTTCTCCGCTCATGCTGCCGCCCAGCTCAGTGACCTTTTCGGTGATTTTTGCCATCACGGAAATCAACCGTTTCCGATCTTCCTGCAGGCTCAAGTTCAGCAGGAGGTAGATATGAAAATTGCAGTCACCGGCATGACCGTGCGTCCCGGCAACCACTCCTTCCCGCTCGAAAAGCTCTTCCATGTAGCTGATAAAAGCCAGGATCTTCTCTTCGTTCCTGGGCAAGACCACGCACTCGATCATGGTGAGGGGCCTTTTGTTAGGGTCATAGGCATACAGCACCTGAAGCGCGGCCCTCCTACCCTGCCAGAGAGCGTCCTGACGTGCGGGGTCCCGCGACTCTTCAAATCCCATGGTGGTTGCGGCATACTGCGTTTCCAGAAGCTTTTGCAAGGCTTTCACCTGGGAGGAGATGAGGGCGGCGGCGGCATTCTTTTCCATAATGCGCACCGCAGCGATCCTCCTGGCCGGATCATGTTCATCAGGTTGAACTTCCAGGTCGTCAAATTCGATGATATACATGACCCTGGCGGCCTCGGGTATGCCGAGAGCGGGAAACGTTGTGCGGATAAGGTCGAGATTCGTGGTGAACGCCACGTCGAAACATGACGGGCCTATTTCATAGATCTTCGGAATGGAGTTGCACGCCTGCTTGAGGTCCGTGAAATAAACGATGCAGGTTGACTTTTGAGTAGGGATGGGCACGGCCCTCATTGTGGCCTCGGTAATAATGCCCAGCGTCCCTTCCGAATGGGCGAACAGGAGGCTCCAGTCGACGGGAACGCCGGCCTCAAGCTCCTGGAGTATGTCGAGGACGTTATACCCCGACGAATTCTTGGGCACCTTGGGAAATCTCTTTTCAATGACCTCGCGGTTTTGCCGGATGAGTTCCGCAATGCGCTTCCACGGCTGCCTGCCTGGCTCAATCTCCGAGGTCCACAGACCCGTTCCGTCGGACAGAACAACGTGCAGATCAACCACCTGGTGCCGGGTGGTGCCGAGTTTGCACGAATTCGCGCCCGACGAATTGTTGGCGATCATGCCGCCGATGGTTGACATGTCGGTGGAAGACGGATACGAAGCGAGGAAGACGCCGTATTCTTTCAGAAAATTATTGAGCCGCGTACAGACGACTCCCGCTTGGGCGAGAATGGTTTTCCCGCCGTCCGGGTGATCTCCAAGCACTTTCATTGCGGTGAGTGACCGGAGGTCCAGAATGATGCCGGATCCCACCGACTGTCCGGGCAGGCCGCTGCCCGAGCCTCGTGCGGTTATGGGTATTCCGTGCGCAAATGCATACGCTACACTCTTTTCCACGTCGGAGTGGCTTTGCACTCCCACAATCGCCAGGGGCATCATGCTGATGGGGCCCACGTCGGTGGAATATCCCAGGCGCCCGATTTCGCCGATTTCTATTTTGGATTCCTCGACACCGGCCTCCACGAGCCCCTTCTTGACGGCTTCGCTGTCCAGGGGTTTATTGCGGTTATGGAACTGGGCCATCTTCTCTGCGGCAAGAAGGGTGAGGTGCGTATTTCTCCCGCCGTGCCCGGGGCTTTGTCCCTCCGGTAGCACAACCTTCACCGTTGCTTCGCCGCCAAATATGATCGCCGTTTTCCGGTAGCGATTGTTCGGATTCGTGAGAAGGAACAGGCTCACGTCGGCAACGTTCGTGCCGCTCGGACCGATTTCTATTCCATGGTCCAACTTCTGGAAAAATGAAGCGGAATCGTAACGGTCCAGGTATTGTTTGTGGGCAAGACCGAGCGCGGCCGCCGCGTCCAGAGTATCGGCGTCGGCAATCGCACCCGCCAGGGAAGAGTGTCCGTCGATGCCGTCCGTGGAAAAACTTGCAAAAGTAATTTTGTCCGTATCCGTCAGGTGCGGAACGACCACCTTCCATAGTGCTTCGATCTCCTGGTTGACCTCCGCTTTGATTTTGTCGTTGGTGGTGCCGGTGTTCCACCCGATAAGGTGGGCCGCATAGCCCAACTGTTCCGCGCGCTCTTTCGCAGCTTCCATTGCCTGATCGTTATTGGCAATGATCACATACTGGCTCTTGTCGTCGGCAAGAAGAGGCGAATCCTTGGAAAGAGTCTCGTTGGTTGTTGTGTCCAAATTCGACAGGATATATTCCCTGATGGTTTGCGGAGAGGCATCCCAGATTTTGTGGTCCGTAAGGACCTGGTGCGCCATGCGGAACGTGGAACTGTCGCCCACGGTGGCCCCGGATGCAATAACCGATGGATCATCCACGATTCCGGTCTTGGTGACGGGAACATCCGAAAGCACCAGCGATATGAACGCCCCGGCATGCTCTGCCAATTTGCGCATGCCGCCGCCCTTAAGCGGGTCCAGATGCTTGCGCACCGAATTGATTTCGTCAATTGTCGCAGGTACGGAAAGCAGCAGCTTGCTGATGGCCTGATAGTCTTCAAGGCTCACCCCCGGTGCGGGAAGCGCCATCAAAGAGGAGCCCCCGCCCGAGATAAGGGCGATCACCAGGGTCTTTGCGTCTGCGCTTTTCAAGAGATCAACCATCTGCCGCGCCCCTTTGACTCCTTCTTCGTTGGGGGTGGGATGATCGGCGGCAAACAATTTTATTCGCTCCGAGATCGGCTCTTGCGCCTGGTCCCGATACACGTTTAGCACGCCGGCGGTGATCCTGTTGCCCAGTATGTTCACCAATTCGACCGCCGTTCTGCGCGCCGCCTTGCCGCCCCCCACCACCAGTATTCGTTCGTACTTCGAAAGATCGTACCGCTTCTTCGCGACGGTCAAGATGCCGGCGGGCGAATCAAGCGCCACATAACGCCGCAGCGCCGGTTCGGGAAGTACTCTTTGCAAAGCAGCTTCGAAAATGCTTCTCGCATCGGCCTGTTCCGGTTTTTCTTTGAGCTGTTCCATAGGTTTCGCTTCCTTCGTCAGAAGTAATTCATGGCAAGAATTTTCTTTAATTCAACGACCGCGCGCTGCTCGATGACCGTGAGCGTCCTAAAGAGCCCGTGCGCCGGCCCGCTCGGGATCATTTCGACCATTTTTTCATAGAGTTGGAGCAGGGTTTCGGTAAAGATGATCGCCTGGGCAAGCAGCCGGCCGCCGTCTGCGTTATCATCCAGCCTGTGCTCCGCGAAAAATGCCGGCCCCGGAACCTGGTCTTCGGACAGCAATACGGGAAAGCGCCGGGCCTCCTCCAGGTCCTGCTGTTTGATCAACGACATGGCTTGCGGCAGGTGCTGCTTGCGCCGGGCAAGGTAATGCGTGAGCAGGCGCACGCCGTCGTTGCGCGTCCGGTCCCGCAGATCGGCGTAGTACTGTTCGGCCGACTGCTCGAATTTGGCGATTTCATCGAGGAACGATCCAAGGTTCACAATTGCCATACACGCTCCGCCTAGAATTTGTCATAAAAGATGTCGCCGGGAGCAATTCCTTTTTCCCCGAGCACCTGCGTGACCGCGTCGATCATCGGCGGCGGTCCGCAAAGAAACGCCTGGCGCTTCACCCCGGCCTTCAGGTGCTTGTCAACCGCAAGGTGTATGAACCCCTGTTCGCCCTTCCACGGCTCTTCGGGTTTCAGCGGATCGGAAAGCGCATATATCACCTTTAAATTCGGGTGCTCGGCAGCGAAATTGTTGAATTCATCAAGATAAAAAATATCCTTGGTCGACCGGCAGCCGAAGAACAGCCAGCAGGTCCGGTTGGGCCATTTCTTATACAGCGAGTAGATGATGTTCTTCATGGGCGCCATGCCGCACCCACCGCCCACGCAGACAATTTCTATGGATGGGTTTTCGTTCAAAACGAATTCGCCGTAGGGACCTGTAAACGACACCGGATCGTTTTCCTTGAGATTGTGCAGGTAGGTGGACCCGGCGCCGCCCGGAACAAGCCTCACGTTAAGCTCCGCACGATTTCTTTCGTACGTCGGCGAACTGATCGAATATGCCCTAAAGACCGGCCCGTCGGGCGTGGGAACCCGTATCTGAACGTACTGCCCCGGCCGATGATTGATTTCGGAAGGTTCGCCCAGGGCCAGGCTGATTTCCTTTATGTCATGCGTGACGTTCCGCGTCGAGGTGACCCGCGCCGAAAAGAGCTTGACATTAAGCATTTCTTCCGGGATCTTTATCTGCATGTCCCGCTTGACCTTCACCTGGCAGGCCAACCGCACGTTCGCCCGCTGCTCGGTGCGGGTGAGAAACGTCGTTTCGGTCGGAAGAATGGGACCTCCGCCCGACACGACGTTCACCTTGCAATAGCCGCAGGTCCCGTGCCCGCCGCAGGCCGAGGGTATGTAGATCTGTTGCTCAATAAGAGAGGCCAGCAGCGACTCCCCTCCGGGAATTTCGACGGTGCGGTGCCCGGCGTTTATATCGATTTTGCAAACGCCGTAATTGGCCAGATACCGCTCCGCCAACAGCAGAAGCGCGGTGGAGATCACCATGAATCCGACAAAAACCGACGTGGCGTAAGCGTAAATCATTTTTTCGACCTGCTATTCAATTGCAACCATGCCTGCAAACCCCATGAATGCCATTGCCATGAATCCCGCAATGATCATCACGAGTCCGGCGCCCTGGAACGCATGGGGCGGATTGCAGTATCCGGCTTTCTTGCGGAGCGCGGCCATCAGGACCGCCGAGAGCATCCAGCCTCCTCCGGCGCCGAAACCCCAACCCACCGTCTGCAAAAAATTGTAGTGCCTCACCAGCATGAACAGGGCCGCGCCCATAATCGTGCAATTGACAACCATGAGCGGAAGAAATATTCCGAGCGCGTAATACAGCTTGGGATTATAGCGTTCAACGATCATCTCCGCTAACTGCACAAATGCGGCGATCACCGCGATAAACATAAGGAAGGTGAGTTGTTCAAGATGCAGCGGTATGAGCACCAGGTAATAGATCAGGTAGTTGAGAACGGTGGTAAGGCCCGTCACCACGGTCATTGCCAACCCCAGGCCCGACGCGGAAAGCATCGACCTGGTGCACGCCAGCCAGTGGCACATGCCCAGGAAATTGGAGAGCAGAATATTATTCGTAAACAACGCGGCGAAAAAAATCAGGTAGACGGGCGTGTTGTTCATTTCTTTGCGTCCTTCGACTTGAGCACGGTGATATTGAGCAACGCGATGAGAATTCCGAGGCCAAAAAATGCGCCGGGCGCAAGAATCATGAGCTGGTTGGGCGTATAAATGTGGGGAGACAGAACCACATGCCCGAGAAGTTTCCCCGATCCCAGGAGTTCCCGAATGGTGCCGATGACGGCAAGCACCGCCGCGTATCCCAGGCCGTTTCCCGCTCCGTCAACCAGTGACAGGAGAGGCTTGTTCTGAATCGAGAATCCTTCGGTGCGGCCGAGGGTCAGCGTATTGGTGATAATGAGGCCCACATAGGGGCCAAGCTGACGCGACGCTTCAAAGTAAAAAGCCTTGAGCAGTTGATCCAGGACGATGACAAAAACGCAGACCACGAGCACCTGCGTGATGATGCGGATCCGGTGCGGAATGGTTTTCCGCAGGAGGGATACCACCAGGGCCGACAACGACAAAACAAAAACATAGCCGATCCCCATCACCAGGGACGTTTCCAGCTTGCTGGTGACAGCAAGCGCGGAACAGATTCCCAGCACCTGGGCGAAAATCGGGTTGTTGGTCAAGACCCCGTCCTTGAAGGTTTTCACGCCCTTGCCGCCGCACGCGCCGCAATGGGTCAACCCCGCCGTCGCCGCCGTTTCAGTTGTCATGCCTTTTTTCCTTGTCGATGTGCAGGATGAGGGTATTCAGAATGGTCTGGACCTTTCCGCATGTCAATGTTGCGCCGCTTATCCCGTCAATTTCATTGGGACCCTGCGCGCCGCTTCGACGGATCTTGAACCCCGCGGCGCCGGAAGCGTCCCTGATTTCTTTTCCGATAAATTTGTTCTGGAACCATTCCGTTCCTATCTCACCCCCAAGTCCCGGAGTCTCTTCATTCTGGTAGAACGAAATGCGCTTGATGGTGGTCATGCCGGTATCCAGCGCCAAGAACCCCTTGATGAGGCCCCAGATTCCGGGGCCGGAAAATGCCAGCGCCACCGCGCCGACACGCGTACTGTCAAGGCGATCGACGGAACGATACAATGTCCGGCCCTCCTTCGAGCTCACTCGCACGGATTTTTCGAATTGGGCCACCAGTTGTCGCGACGTGGCGTTTTGAGAAACCGGGATTTCAAGCACGCGCAATATGTTGCGAATCTCTTCGGCCTTCGCATTGGCCTCACGGTACGGCGCAGTCAGTTCTCCGACCGCGGTCGGCACCAGCGAGCAAATCCCGCCCAGGATGAAAGCATACAGAATGGTGTACGCGTTACGCTTCATTCGCAAGCCGTTTCATTTGTATTTTGTAAACCATCTCGTCCAGCAGAGGGGCAACGGTGTTTCCGATAAGGATCGCAAACATCACCCCTTCAACGTAGCCGGAAAAACTGCGGATAAGAATGGTAACGATGCCGACAAGAGCCCCAAAAATCCATTTGCCCGCGTTTGTGGCCGGGCAGGTTACCGGGTCGGTCGCCATGAAGAATGCGCCGAAAAGCAATCCGCCTGCGCCCAAATGCCAAAGGGCAGGCGCAAAGGAATGCGGACTTACGTGATGGAGAGCGCCTGCAAGCACGGAAGAAAAAACAAGGACCGAAACCACGATCCGCCAGTTCGCCACGCGCGTCCAGAGGAGAAACAAACCTCCCGCAACGATCGCCAATCCGCTGGTTTCTCCGATGCAACCCGCAACATTGCCCACAAACAGCGGAAGAATGTCCGTAATGGTTCCCTGTTTTGCCAGGCCCAGCGGCGTCGCTTTCGTTATGGCATCAACCGTGGTGACCGAGACATATTGAAACAGCCGTCCTGCGAGCCCGCTGCCGGGAATAACCCATCCCGAAGACATCGCAACGGGATATCCGAGGGCGAGAAAACACCTTCCCGCGATGGCCGGGTTGAACAAGTTCCGTCCGGTTCCTCCGAAAAGTTCCTTGCCGACTACCACGCCGAACAACACGCCGAGCGCCACCATCCAAAGGGGCAAGGTGGGCGGAAGAACAAGCGGGAATATCAATCCGGTCACCAGAAAACCCTCATTGATCTTTTCCTTGCGAATGATGGCAAAGAAGACTTCCGCGATTCCGCCAACGACGTAGGAAACAATGATCACCGCCAGCACCCGCAGCCCGAAAAAGTAGATGCCCGCGGCTGTGCATGGAAGCAACCCGACGACAACCATGGTCATGAAACGTTTGAGGTCGATGGGGTCGCGGATATGGGGAGCGCCCGGCGTGCTGACCCGTGAAGAAAAGAAAAAATTGTCTATTGCCTCAAAGAGCGGACCGAACCTCCTTAATGCCCCATGCGGACCAAAATGGGGATGAAGATCTTCCAGAATCCTGAGGAGCCATTTCATGGTCAATGCCCTGCTTTTCCAATTGATTGTTCCTGGCGTATCGTATCGCGCACTCGTATTATTTCCGCTGCCAGCTCTATTTTTGACGGGCACACATAGGAGCATAGTCCGCAGCCGATGCAACGGCCGGGCAGGAACGATTCGACTTCGTCGATATTATTCTGATACAGCAATTTGTGAATGGCGCTCGGCACGATCCGCGCGGGACAAACCTCCGAACAATACCCGCATGAAATACAGGCCCGGTTTTCTCCGCGGAGCGCCGTGGTAAACCTTTCGAAAAAGCGCGGAAGAACGGCGCTGGCGAACGCCCTTGAATACGACCTCTTTGCAAAGCAGGGCCGCGCGAAACTGAGGAACTCCCGCTCTTCGGGCTCCGGAATTACGGTAATACCGTTACACTCCGAATCTATCCCCAGCTGTTCCGTCCCGATGCGTGTTCCGGTAAAAACGCCGCCGGAAACAACCCGGCTCGCAGCTTGTATTCCGCAGAATTCCCGTATTGTAGAGAGCGGATATCCCACGGGAGCCTCCAGGTGGGTCGGATGCGGTATTCCAAGGCCGCCCACTCCAATGATGCGTGTCGTAACACTGTCGTGAGCGGTGATCACGCGATCCATGGCTATCACGCCCTCTGTTCTGAGGCCCCACACAACACCCTTTCCCGTTGAGGAGCGCAATCCCAGAGACCGGGCTATCAGCGCGAAATCATCAGCGGGATAGACCGTCGATGTTTCCAGAAGTCTCACCCAGGCATAGCCGCGCACCGAATCCCGCACCTTCTGTGCAAACGCCGAATTGACTTTTGGAAAAACCACGTATATGGGTTGATATTCAAGCAAGGATTGCAGATGTTCCAGCCCGCGCGTAAACGAGGAAATTTGATTTCGGATCTGCACGTCGCCCCGGGCGGTAAACGGTTCAAGGTTTACCGTTGACACGATTACCGCCTGCGGCGCGCCGGCAGGGTCGGGTAGGGCGGCCGTGTACGCGTCGCGCAAAAACTGCCAGGCCCCGTTGCGAAGGAGGCTGTAACGGATTTTCCCCTTTGAATCGGCGCTTTGGGGGGCGTGCGGAAAATCAAAATCCGCAAGGTCAGGTTCCGTTTCCCGGCCCGCGTCTCTTTCGATCCGGATATGCCCCGCTTCCTTGGTCGTTGTGACAGTACCGGAACACGGGGAAAGCAGGGGCACCGAATACGATGACGGATCGAGCGCCAGCACGGTCCCGCGCCTCACCTTCTGGCCGTCTTTCATGCACAGCGTCGAAAAATTGAACCGTTTTGTCGTGCGCGGAATGCTGAAGACTTCCGCAGCGGGAAGGATCCGCACCTGGCCGTCGGGTTTCCCCTGCAGGAGTATCGTGCACCCTCCCTTCATGCTCATGCGATTTCCTTCTCTTCCGCTATCCTGCTTGGAGCAACCGGCGGCGCAGACTTCAGCATGGGACGAGGAAATCCGATGGAGAACTTCGTCCCTGCGCCGTGAACGCTGTCCACCCGGACCGAAAGGCCGTGGCCTTGCGCAATGGCCTTGACAATTGCCAGACCTATCCCGCTCGATGCGCTGTTGTGCCGCGCCGCGTCGGGGGAGCGGAAATACTCGTCGAATATGTGCGGCAAATACTCCGCTTCGATTCCTATCCCGGCGTCGGAGACGGTGACAACCATCGTGTTCCTATCCGGGACCTCGGCACACGCAACGGTGACGGTCTGGCCGTTTTTCGAATACACGACGGCATTTGAAATAATATTATCGAACAGCATTTCAATCTGTTCGGGCACTCCTTCCGCCTCCCAGGATGCAAGGGAGCTTTCAATGGTGATTTGACGGGCGGAGGCCACCGGCCGAAGGTTTTCGATGCACCGACCCAGGATCGGCCCGACATCGAATCGGTGTCCCGTTCCGGCCCTGACGGGCGAGGCTTTTACGCGCGCAAGCTTCAGCACATCCATGACGAGGCCGGCCATGCCCTGAGCCCTCTTGTCGATTCTTGAAAGGAGATCGCGAATCTCTTCCGAAACCCCACCGCTGTAACCGCCGGTGATAAGTGCGATGGTGCTGCGCACGGCATCGAGCGGCGCCTTGAGCTGGTGCGTCATCTGGACGGCATACCGGTCTTTTTCCTCCTGGGTCTTTCGGATCTGTTCATCAGCATCAATCAATTGACTTTCTCTGGCGCGAATGACAAGGGATAGCTGCGAAACAAGGTACCAGACCGCAACGAAAATCACCGACAACGCAATCGCCCAACAAACGCCCGCGGCGCGGCTGAACAGAGGGGCCGGGCCTTCGAGCGCGGCAAATATGCTTTGTCTCCCGAAAATGCCGGTCATTTCCGCGGTCACGGTGGCCAGGTAGAAGATGATGGCCATGAAGGCAACCTTGAAACTCGATCCGGAGGAGAAGAAAACACATGACAGAACAATATGTAATACATACAGGAACGGCGCCGGCGTCGCTATACTGCCGCAAAAATGGACCAGCGCCGTCAGGCATACCAGATCGACGGTGATTTGGGCCCACAGATTGACGTGCGGTGGAACCAGCGCCCGCGGTCGCGGCAGCAGGATAAGAACGGTAAACACCGTATTCATGCAGGCAAGCACTCCGGCAATGCCGGCCGGCCACCAGCCGTGTGCAACGATGCCCATCCTTGCCATCAATCCGTCAGGGAATAGCAATACGACTTGGACCAGACCTAACGCCCCGACAACCACCCACCTCACGGTGATAAACCATCGTGCATTTCGTTCAAGCACTATGGCGCTGAGGTGAAGTCCGGCGCGCCAGCTATCGGTCCCTCCCGCAGCTTTCCATTCTGGTTTCCATTTGAATTCTACTGAAGGCATTATTCCCCGGACGTAGTGTCCAATCGGTTCAACAGGCCGGTTTTCCCGACCTTTGAATGAACAATTGATACCAGTTTTTCAGGCGATACCGGTTTTTCGACAATCCAGACACTGGCGTTTTCCTGTTCGAAATACGGGCGGACCATTTCCCCGAGCGAAGTCAGCAGGATTACTGGCAATTCCGGACATTTGGTCCGTAAAAGATCATAGGCTCCAAGACCGGAATCCTCTTTTTCCACCATGACATCAAGAACCGCGAGCGCCGGCCGGTTTTGCCTGGTGTCAAGAGCCTTGATGAAATCGGCCATCACGGAGTAGTTTTCGACAACATACCCTTCCGCCTCGAGAATCTTCCTCACGGCCTGCCGGATGTCCGGATCGTCGTCGACATGTGCGATTGTGGGTGCCATGCGAGTTTCCTTGGTGCCCCTCGTCTCCCGCTTACACAGGGAGACGATCCGATTTTATTGATGGATGCGACAAGACGCTTGAAAAGTTTTCTTCTATGAACCGAACGAACCTTTGTTCGTGCTCCGGCCAGCGGGCCAACGGATAGGCGGCGGACTCGCACAATCCCGCAAGGATCGCGCGTGCCTCATCGGCATTCTCCTGGGGAAGCGTGAACTTGCGACGCAAACGATCGGTGCCGAGTGTCTTTCCGGCCGACGCTTCGCTGCCCTCTTCATCCTGAAGATCGTCGGCAATCTGGTAGGCGCACCCGATTCGGTACCCGGCCTCCTCGAGGGACCGTTCCAGCTCGAGGTCATCCCCCGCACAAACCATTGCGGCGAAAGCAAAAAGCGGCCCGGTTTTCCCCCGGGCAATATCCAGGCACGTTTCCAGGTCGCACCGCTTGCCCCGGAGCAACAGTTCCTGCCGAGCCTCAAACTCACACACCTCTTTGACTTTTGCATTAAAGAGCCGGAACAGCCGGTTGTTTCCCGTTTCGAGCAGCACCGACAGCGCCTCGCAGAAGAGCATGTCGCCGATCAAAACGGCGCCGCTCGGAGTGAACACGCGCCACAGTGCGGGTTTCCCGCGGCGGAGCGATGCGCCGTCGACCACATCGTCGTGGAAGAGGCTTGCCGTGTGAATGAGCTCCAGCGCCGTGCACGCCGGCACCAGATGCGGCAACCACTCATGCCACCCCTTTGGGGCCAGGGCCTGCGCCAAGCGTGTTCTCAAAAGTTTGCCCGCAATCTGCGAAATCTCTTCCGTGGCACCAATTCCGGCAAATGCGCCGCCCATCATCCGCGTTTGCAAATGTATCCGAACGCGTGACACAAGGGAATCGTTTACGGATGAGATGGCCATCATGACCCTTTGACGAATTTTTGTCGGTTGAACGGACAAGACCACTACGAAAGCGGCCGCATCCGTATTGCTGCAGCCGTATAAGATGGGGCAAGATACATGCCACGAGGGTAGAACAGCGTAAGAGGTTCATTTCTTGAGAAAAGCGTGAAGGAAAGACGATTTTCCCCCCGGCTGAACGGATGATATTTCACCCTGTTCCTGCGATGAGAAGCACGCTTTTCAAATTGTGGAGAGATTTTCAATAAATGGAATCTGGCGTGGAGATTGCGGGAGATGGTTAACTGTGGCTCTTAGCAAATTCCTTCTATTAGGGAAGTCGGGCTAAAAACCTGCCCATTAGTGTCATGAGGTATTATTTTTCAATACGCGACTTCCTTATTCAATGCAAAGATCCGAACTCAAAATGATGTTCGATTGTCTGACAGAAAAGCTCTCTGTGAAAAAACCCGCATTCCTTTTGGTTGCCGCATCGATTCTTTTTTCCATTTCTTCCTGTCAGCGGGACAACTACCGCGACGTCGATTATTCACGCACCGTTGACATAAAGCAACTAGGTCCCGCGTCAAAACCGGCCGATTCTTCGCTCACGCTTGCCGTGGCGTCGATAATTTCCCCATCCGAATCATTTTCGTCCTACCGGGCCTTGGCAGGGTACCTGCAACTGCGGTGTGGTAGGAAGGTGTCCGTTGTTCATCCAAAAACCTATCAGGAAATCATAGACCTTTTTGCCAGGAAGGGCGCAGATATCGGCGCTGTGTGCGCCGGTCCCTATGTGGTGGGGAAGCGTGCCGGACTCTTCGAATTATTGGCCGCGCCTGTTGTCAAAGGGAAAACGACCTACCGGGCATTCATCATTGTTCCCGGTAATTCGACGGCTCAGTCACTGTCCGACGTCGCCGGAAAACCTTTCGTCTTTTCCGACAAGCTTTCACTCACCGGTTATTTTTTTCCTGTTTTCAGCATCCGGGACAGTTCCGGAAAAGCGTGGAGCCAAGCCATTTTCTCCGGCAACCAGGACCAATCGATCGACTTGGTTAACCGGGGGCTCGTTGCGGCAGGCAGCGTAAGCGGGCTCGTGTACGACGATGTTGCTCGACGTTTCCCGGACCGGGTACGCAATACCCGCGTCATAGTAAAATCAGCTGAGTTCGGTATTCCGCCGATTGTTATCGCACCTTGGGTGGCAAGCCAAATTCGCGACTGCCTGCGTGCGACATTTATCGAAATGCATTTGTCATCAGATGGACGTAACATTCTGCTGTCCCTAGGGTTAGATCGATTTGATCCTGCGCATGAAGAGCTGTATGAAAGCGTTGAAAAAATGGTCCCGAAGACTCTTTCTCGATAAGTATATATCGATCAGGGACAAGTTTCTCTCATCGGTTCTGCTTATTGTTATCCTTTTTGGTGGAAGCACCATCTGCGTATCCTACCGGCATGCTGTGCTCACTGCCCGGCAGGATATGGAACGAAAGGGAAAGGTTATTTGCGGAATCCTGGAAGACGAGCTTGTCGGCCCGATTCTTACCCGTGATTTGGCTTCGCTCAACGGATTCATCAACTCGCTCAAGCAACACGACCCGGACATCCTGTACCTTGTCGTGCTCGATCATGCACGGCAAGTAATTGCCCACACCTTTTCCGGTAACCGGATCCCGCAGTTTATCCTGCAATCCAGCCCTTCTTCGCCGGTTTTCTTTCGCGATCGAAGCCGTGGACTTTATATTCGACAGTATACGGAAGAAATAAAGACCAGCACGGTGGGAACCGTCCTGGTCGGCCTTGACAACAGCATATTGGTCCGAAAGCTCAATCGTCTTTCGGCAATCTTGTGGATGGTAAGCCTCGCCTTTGTTCTTGTGGCCGCGGTAATGGTGGTGTCGATTTCGTGGATCATTGTGCGGCCGATCAGAGAACTTGTCACCGGCTTCAAACAATTTGTCCCCGGCGGATCGCTTCCGGACCTGTCTCAAACGGCGAACGACGAGATTCGGCTGCTGGCCGATGCTTTCATCGACATGGCCCGGCGGCTCAACGCCATGGAAGCGGCTTCCAAAGACGCACTGCTGAAAATCATTGAAACCGAAAAACTGGCTGGGATCGGGGTGCTGGCGTCCGGCGTTGCGCATGAAATCAACAATCCCATTGCAGGCATAGAGGCCTGCGCTTACCGGCTCCAGAAGAATGAAGGCCTCAATCAAAAACAGCGGGAATATATCGACCTTATCCTGAACTCGGCCCGTCACATTCAGGCCGTAACGCGGGACCTTCTTCAATATGCGAGGCACCCGGGCCAGAAAGAGGAAAAAGTCGAACTGCGTCATGTAGCGGCATTTGCCTTGAAACTTCTCCATTACCGTCTCGAGAAAAACAAACTGGCTGTCGTTGCAGAGTATCCCGATTTTCCCTGTTTTGTAATGGGTGTGAGGGCCGGCCTCGTTCAGGTAGTTATCAACGGCATTCTGAATGCCATAGACGCCTCGCGAGCCGGGAATTCCATTGAAATCAAGATCGGCGAACGAGATGCAAACTACCTGATAGAGATAACCGACCACGGCAGCGGCCTGGACCCGGCAATTCAGGGAAGGGTCTTTGACCCGTTCTTTACCACCAAAGGCAGCCAGGGTACCGGGCTCGGGCTTTATGTGAGTTACACCATCATACGTTCCCATGGCGGTAAGATAGGCTTGACATCTGCAAATGGCCGCGGGGCGATCTTGACCGTGGAATTACCCAAACTTGCGGCGGAAACAGTCTCAACCGCTCCGGCGGTTTTATGGGGAGAGGGAATATAGAACTATGAAGATTCTTTTCGTCGATGATGAAAAAAGCCTGCGGGTGGCGGCTGCCGATGAACTTCGGGACGCCGGTTACGAGGTGTCGGTTGCTGCCTGCGGGGAAGAAGCTTTGCCGCTGATCGAAGAAGGGGCATTCGATTTGGTTATTACCGACCTTGTCATGGACAAGATCGGAGGACTTGACGTTCTTTCGGCTGCCAAAAGGCGTTCCCCGACAACCGAGGTCATATTGATAACCGCCTATGCCACCCTGGAGACTTCCATACAGGCCCTGAAGGGCGGCGCAATAGATTACCTGTGCAAGCCATTCGAATTGACCGACATGCTGCATGCGGTTGCGAGAGTCGGGGAAACGATACGGCTCAAACGCGAAAACATGGAACTGCGCGCGAAGCTGCAGGAGCGTCACCAGTTTCACAACATAATCGGAAAATCAGCGGCGATGCAGAAAGTATTCAACCTTCTCGACATCATCTGCCCGACCGACAAGACGGTCATTATTTCCGGAGAAACGGGCACGGGCAAGCAAATGGTTGCCGAAGCACTCCACTATAACGGCTCGCGACGCGACAAACCGTTCATAACGCTCAGTTGCGTGTCGTTATCGCGCGACGTGCTGGAGTCCGAGATGTTCGGCCATGAGAAGGGCGCTTTTACCGGCGCAATCCGGGAAAAGCACGGAAAATTCGAGTTGGCGCATACGGGAACGCTGTTTCTTGACGACGTTGACGACATGCCTCTCGAAACGCAAGTTAAGATTCTCGGTGCAATAGAGACCGGAAAATTCGAACGCGTAGGGGGCGAAAACACATTGTCGGTGGACGTCCGTGTGGTGGCGGCGACCAAGCAGGACCTCGAAGGTTTGGTCCGTGCCGGAAAGTTCAGAAAAGACCTTTTCTACCGGCTCAACGTGATTCAGATTACCTTGCCGCCTCTTCGGGAGAGAAAAGAAGACATCCCGCTGCTGGTCTCCCACTTCTTGAAATCATTCTGCCCTGATCGATCCATAGATTTGGCGCCGGAGATAATGGGGCATCTTCTTCAATACAACTGGGATGGAAATGTCCGTGAATTGAAGCACGTGGTTGAGCGCCTCGTTCTGCTCGCCCAGAACGGACGGATTGAGCCGGACGCTCTTCCTGTGGAAATAAAGAACTCTTCCGCGGATACGGGGACCTTTGAACCCGGCACGCTTCCCCTGCCCGAGTATCTTTATAAGATTGAACGGACCGCGCTCATTAAAGCTCTTGACATTTGCGGTGGCGGCAAAACAAAGACAGCGGACCTTCTCGGCATTCCCCTGCCCACCTTGAAAAGCAAGCTAGAAAAATTTCAATTGGAATAATCATCACAGATCATATATCATCCTTTGCGGGATGATATTTCATCCGCCGCATCGATTCAGACCTCAAATTTTGGTCTCCAGCGGACATATACATTGGTATAACTATTGCAGTTACGTCTTGCGCGGATATCTTGTTCGGCAGTGTTAACGCGGGGACATCGAAGCCAATGTGCAAAAGCATTTCACCGAGCGCACCGACGTTCACTCCAGCCTTTTGTACTTTTCAATAACGGACCCTTTGCGTGATTAAGAAGATCAGGAAACTGTTAGGCAACAAAAGACTCTTCGCCATTGCCATTTCCGGGATTGTGCTCCTGTTCCTTCTCCTAGGATTCGGTTTTTTTGAGATCACCGCGCAACCCCGGTTCTGCATCACCTGCCATTATATGGACCCTTATTACAAGCAATGGAAGAGCTCCTCTCATCATAAAGTTGCGTGTGTCAAGTGTCATTACGCGCCGGGCATCCGCAACGTCCTCAGGGGAAAGCTGCAGGCAGTGAACCAGGTCGTGGCATACCTTACGGGGAAAGCCTCAACAAGGGCCTACGCGGAAATCGAAGACGCCAGTTGCATGCGGAATGGGTGTCACGAAAAGAAGCGGCTCATGGATACGCTGGCAACTTTCAAGCAAAATATCAAATTCAGCCACAAGCTTCATCTGGTGGAAATGAAAGCGGGAACCAAACTCCGCTGCACGTCGTGCCACTCACACCCGGTTTCCGGCGAGCACATTGCCGTCAATGAGAATGTTTGTTTCCTCTGTCATTTCAAAGACCGGGTTGACGGTATTCATCCAATGGGGCAAACCTTTTGCACCGCATGCCATTCTAGCCCGGAAAAAGACATTGAAGTGGGGGACATTACCTATAACCATAAGGATTTTGTCAACCGCGGCGTTCCGTGCCAGTATTGCCACCTGGACGCGGTCAAAGGGACCGGGAAAGTCGAAAAATCAAACTGCAACTCATGTCATGCGGAGCAAGAGCGCCTGAAACATTTCCAGGACGAAGAACTCATGCACCGGTACCATGTTACGCTGCACAAGGTTGCATGCAACAGGTGTCATGAGGAAATCATCCATGCAATCAAGACAACGGTCAAACCTCTTGATTTCAGCTGCAGCATTTGTCATGTCTCAACCCATGATGTCACCAAAAACCTGTTTATGGGAAAAGGCGGCAAAGGAGTGCCAGAAATGCCGAGCCACATGTTCCGGCTTCATGTGGACTGCATCGCATGCCACGTTTCTGAAGAATACTCCCCGGAAATCGCGGAATTTAAGGGGCAGACCTTCCGTCCTTCGGAACAGGGCTGTCTCAAGTGCCACGGCAACGACGTGAAAGGGATGCTCGGCGATTGGAAAAGTACAATCGCCGAGGAACTGAAAAAGACCAAAGAGCTTCTTTCACGGGCGGACGCAAAACTAAAGGGGCCCGCTTCAGACTCGACCCTAGCGGCGCTTTACAGCGAGGCGCAGTACAACTATAATTTTGTTACCTATGCCAAGGCGGTCCACAATATCGAATATGCCGAGGCGCTGCTGGCCCATTCCGACGCAGTACTCGAAAGGATCATCAAGGGAAAATAGGCGGCGAATCCTTATCGTCAATCAGGAAGAAGATGGTTAAAAATATTCGCGCATTTTTCGCAACCGTTCTCGCCCGCGAATCTCTTCCGTCAAGAGTGACCGGCCTTTCCGCGGTGCGCCAGTCCTTTTTGCCGGATCTTGTTCGCGGGGAAAAGCTTGGGCGCCGCCGGCCGGAAAAGGGCGCCGGAGGAGGCTTTGTTTCAAAACTCCTTGCGCCCGAAACTCTTCCGGTTGCCAAAATACGGCGGAATCTCGGCCGTACTTTCATCTCGAACATGCTGACAAATGACAAAATTCCATCCGGACCAAACCACAATGAATGATACCAAGCATATCTGGCGGCTTTTCCTCCTGGTGTTTTTCGGAATTGTCGTTTTCATGGTCGGCCGGCTTTTCTTTGTTCCAAAGACCTTCGGGCTTTTCGGCCACTACCGGGCGGCAAACGTTCTGGAACAACGGTCCTTTCCTGTTGTATTCCAGGGCCCCGGATCCTGCGAGCCATGTCACGCCGACGAATTCCAATTCTGGAAAGGCTCGGCCCATAAGAGCATTATGTGTGAGGACTGTCACGCCCCATACGGTACGCATGTCAAGAATGACGACAAATCCGCGGACATGGAAATCAACCGCTCTTTTGAGTGGTGTATGCGCTGCCACCAGAAACTTACGGCACGGCCCGACAGCTTTCCCCAAGTCGATGCTATGGAACACCTTGCCAAATACAAAACCGAACTGGGAGATACCGTTTGCCTTGTCTGTCACAGTCCGCACGATCCAACCCCGAAGAATCCCGGCGAAGTGAAGGCCCCGGCAACGGCTGCAAAGGAGCAAAAATCTCCATGAAACGCAGAGACTTTGTAAAGACAGGATTGGGAGGAGTACTCACTATTCTCATCGGCAAGGCCGGGATCGCCCACGCCCTCGTCGGCGGTGACGCCAAGACCGGCGATACCTACGACTGGGAGCAGCATGAATACGCCTACCTGATCGATATCTCAAAATGCATCGGTTGCACCATGTGCGTGCGTGCCTGCAAACGCGAAAATAACGTCCCGGACAATTTCGTCCGCACCTGGGTTGAAAGGTATCACGTCCTGGATTTCGATCAGACCATCGTAGATTGCCCTCCCAACGGCGGTCTCAACGGATACAAACCTCTGGTCGAGGGCAATGGCGCCTCAAAGGCCTTCTTCGTTCCCAAGATGTGCAACCATTGCAAGAAATCTCCGTGCGAACAAGTCTGTCCTGTGGGAGCGGCATATCATACGAAAGAAGGCGTCGTGCTCGTGGACCCCAAGCGGTGCATCGGTTGCGGATACTGCGTACAGGCATGTCCCTACGGCTGCCGATTCTTGCATCCGGTTGACCACGTGGCGTCCAAGTGCACCTGGTGCTATCACAGGATCACCAAAGGGCTCAAGCCCGCCTGCGTACTCGCCTGCCCTCGCGGCGCACGGCTGTTCGGCGATCTCAAGGATCCCAACGATCCTGTCCGCAAGACGCTTCTGGAGACGCCGGTCCAGGTGCTGCGGCCGGACCTGCTCACGGAACCCCAGTGTTTTTACTTACACCTGGACAAAGAGGTGCGATAATGTTCCCCGAAATCGGCCACGAAATTCTTGGATACGCCTTCCCCAACGACGTCCACATTCTCTGGGGCTTGATGATTGTCCTGTACCCGTTCATCACCGGACTGGTGGCAGGTTCTTTTGTGGTGTCGGCCCTCTACCATGTATTTGACAAGCAGGAATTCAAGCCCGTGGGCCGCTTTTCGCTTGTGCTTTCATTCTGTTTTCTCTGTTTCGCAACACTTCCTTTGCTCAATCACCTCGGCCATCCCGAACGCGCGCTTAACATCGTCGTGACGCCTAATTTGCAATCGGCCATGGCCGGCTTCGGTTTTTTCTATTCCACCTATTTCCTGATTGTCATCTTGGAAATGTGGTTCGTGTTCCGGCCCGACATCATCCGCATTGCGTCCGAAAGCACAGGCTTAAAACGGTTTTTTTTCGCGCTGCTCGCCCTGGGAACGTACAGTACCTCACAAAAGGCCCTTGAATACGACAGAAAAATCACCAAGGTCCTTGCCATCCTCGGCATTCCTTCGGCTTGTATTCTGCACGGTTATGTGGGCTTCCTTTTCGGCGCTTTGAAATCGAATCCGTGGTGGTCAACGCCCCTTATGCCGGTCATCTTTCTTTTCTCGGCAATGGTGAGCGGCATCGCGCTCACGATTGTCCTTTACATGATAACAATGCCGCTCAAAAAGATGAAGATCAGCCGGGAATGCGTGGCCGGGCTGTGCCGGTGGCTCTGGATGTTTCTTATCCTCACCTTCACCCTCGAATGCCTTGAGATCATCACGCTCGCCTATGAGCGCGCCGAGGCGTGGCTGGTGATAAAACCATTGCTGGTTTCGCACCTCACTTTCAGTTATTTTGTCCTCCAGATCGGAATCGGCGCGGTCCTGCCCATAATTTTGCTCGGGCTCGTGGTGGGCCTTAACAAACAAATGACGGACAATCTCCAGAATACCATTGCAACCATATCGGCGCTTCTCCTGATTGTTCAGGTGATGGCAATGCGCTGGAACGTTATCATAGGCGGACAGCTGTTTTCAAAAAGCCTGCGCGGGTTCAGGCTGGAATACCAGCCCGGGTTCTTCGAGAAGGAAGGAATTCTACCCGCGCTCGCGATCCTGATTTTGCCTTTTATCCTGTTTGCCGTGATTCAAAAGTATCTTCCCCTGTTTTCCGGCGAAGCGGACAAACAGCGGGAGTGACAATATTGAATAGACTGGCACGCATATATTTTCTATGACAAAAATCCTTGTCACGTTGTCCGTCATTTCCGGTTTGTTGCTGTTTCTTGCAAGCGGCGTATTGATCCGGGCGGATACTCTGGAAGTCGCATCGGAACCTTCCCCGGTGTTCGAAGGAATCCAGACGCCGGCTCCACCTTTGTCACCCGACTATTTTCCCTGCACCACCTGCCATGAAAAAGGCAAGACGAATAACCTTCGCCGGCAACTCACCGAGGATCACACCGACATCGTTTTTGACCACGATGCAAAAAACCGCTGGTGCCTGGATTGTCACGCTCCCCTCGATCGCGACAAATTACACCTGGCAAGCGGTGAGCTCATCGATTTCGACCAGTCGTACCGCCTGTGCGGGCAGTGTCACGGGCCGACGTATCGGGATTGGAAAGTAGGAATTCACGGAAAGCGCATCGGAATGTGGAACGGGCAAAAGAACTATTTCCTCTGCGTTCATTGTCACGATCCGCATTCTCCTTCTATCAAGCCGATAGAACCGTTTCCCGCCCCTGTCAAGCCGGTCGGGAAGCCGTTTCTCTTTGAGGCGAGAAACAGGTAGGTATGAAGAAAGAAAACTCAAACCGGCGTCTCAGCCGCCGCACGTTTCTCCGGAATTCGATGCAATCGGCCGCCGCCGTTGCCGCCGGATTGTGCCTGCCGGGAGTGTTGGCCGGGTGCGACACAAAGGTCGTTGAAGCGTTTCTGCAAAAACATTTTCTCGAACTCTCTCCTTCGGAACTAAACAAAGTCCTTCGCGGGCTCGAGAAGGAAAATCTCAAAAAATACGGAACTTCAACCGTTGTCAGCGCCAAGCCCGCCATGCCCGGAGTTCTTTTCGGGTATGGCCTCGACCTTTCGCGCTGCATCGGCTGCCGCCGGTGCGTTCACGCCTGCGTCAAGGAGAACAATCAAAGCCGCGATCCCGCCATTCAGTGGATCCGTGTTCTTGAATTCCCCAAAGAAAAGGGAATAGACTTTTCCGAAGCAAACCCGTATTACTGCGCCTCCGGCGCAGGACAATTGTCCGATGAGCAAAGGGACATCCTTGCTAAGCCGGAATCGCAGTACCCGTTGTATCAGCAGAAAGAAACCGCTCAGGGTGCGGACTGCAAGGTTCCCAGGCCGGATCATTTCTATGTCCCGATCTCATGCCAGCAATGCGAAAATCCTCCCTGTGTAAAGGTTTGTCCGGTCAACGCAACCTGGAAAGAGCCGGACGGAATCGTCGTCATCGACTACAACTGGTGCATCGGCTGCCGGTATTGCATGGCGGCGTGTCCGTACGGCGCCCGGCATTTCAACTGGGCCGAGCCCAAGCTGCCGGCCCAGGACGTGAATCCCGATATGCATTACCTCGGAAACAGGCCCAGGTACCGCGGCGTTGTGGAGAAATGCACGTACTGCATCCAGCGCACCAGAAACGGACGGTATCCGGCCTGCGTTGAAATCTGCCCGGTTGGCGCGCGAAAATTCGGCAACCTGCTCGATCCGAAGAGCGAGATCCGCTCGATTATGGAACGTAAACGGGTTCTGATCCTAAAAAACGATCTGGCCACAAAACCAAAATTCTATTACTTCTACGGACTGTAAATCATGGGCACTCTTGTCGCTTTTTTGAGGACCTGCACTTCCATTTGGCTCAAGGGCAACAGGTACTATTGGGCATGGATAATCTTCCTTTCGGCGCTCATCGTTTCCGGGATGGCGGCCTATGCATATCAGGTCATGCACGGGCTGATAGTGACGAACATGCGGGACCAGGTTTCGTGGGGATTCTACATCGGTAACTTCACGTTCCTGGTGGGTGTCGCTGCGGCCGCGGTGATGCTTGTGATTCCGGCCTATGTTTATCAGTGGGAACCGATAAAAGAAGTCTTGCTGCTTGGGGAAATGCTCGCCATCAGCGCCCTCGTGATGTGCATGCTTTTTGTGGCAGTAGACATAGGACGCCCGGACAGGATGTTGCACCTGTTTCCCCTATTGGGTAAACCTAACTTTCCCCAATCGTTGCTCTCCTGGGACGTTCTTGTGCTTAGTCTCTATTTTTCTCTTAATCTTGTGATTGTGACCTATCTCCTCTACACCGGTTTTACCGGCCGCCACTACAACGCGAAGATACTCATCCCTCTGGTTCTCATCTCCATTCCTTCCGCCATTTCGATCCACACCGTAACGGCGTTTCTTTACAACGGAGTAGTGGCGCGACCATACTGGAATGCATCGATCCTTGCGCCCCGTTTCCTGGCGTCGGCATTCTGTTCGGGCCCCGCCATTCTCATCATTCTGTTTCAAATTCTGCGCAAGGTGGCCGGTTTGAGGATAAAGAACGAGGCGCTCGCGAAGATCGCGGAATTAATGGCATATGCAATGTTCATCAACCTCTTTCTGTTCGGCGCCGAGATGTTCAAGGAGTTCTATTCTCATACGGAACATGTTATTTATTCTCAGGTCCTTCTGTTCGGGGTAGGCGGCACCAAGGTGCATGTCTTTATGTGGCCGGCCCTCATTGCAAGCATAACGGCATTTTTTCTGTTCTTGGTGCCTCGAACCCGCAACAACTTCTACACAATGAATCTCGGTTGCCTGCTGATCTGGTTCGGCGTATATACCGAAAAGGGAATGGGGCTTGTTATACCGGGCCTGACGCCGGACACCCTCGGCGAAATCTATGTGTATGCGCCGAGCCTCACGGAATATCGGATTGCGGCGGGAATCTTTTCCATAGGTTTCCTGGTCTTTACGCTCCTTGTCAAGATCGCAATGCCTATCATGAATATGAGAGAAACGAACCTGCCCGGTAAATCGGCCGCCCAAAAATGACGTAACCCCGGCATCGCTCTGGTTGCATTGATTCCAGGAGATGAAACTTGATCCCCTTCCCGTATGATTTTTGGTCTGCCTGGTGCGCCAGCACCTATCATTCCCGCTGAGAATACTGGGAAAACCGCTGATTCATGAATGGCATAGTTATTGCAGAATAATTCGGGAATGTTCCTGCCCGATGCGAAATGCCTTATGGATAATTGTGCCAAAATAGTAAAGTTGCCGGATCTCAAAGAAAGGGGTACGATGATGAGAGGCTTATTCTTACGTTCAGCCGTGGTCGGGGCTATTGCCGTGGGGTTGTCGTTTATGGCAGGATGTTTCCAAGGCCCTACCGGTCCGGCAGGAAAAGACGGTAAGTCTGTCGTTGATACCCTGGTCAAAATTGATACCATCAAGATTATAGATTCAAGTTTCATCCGCGATACGATTTTTAACCTTCAGGCCAATTGCGCACAATGCCATGCCAACAATCAATTGATAGTGGCCAAGCAATACGAATGGGAGACAACCAAGCACGATACCGGCTCCACCTGGAGAACCGAAGGCGCCGAAGCCGCTTGCATGGCGTGTCATAACGGCTCCGCATTTATTTTCACGCTCACCAAAGCGGATTCCGCCAACGTCCTGGCAAATCCGACAAATGCCAATTGCCGCACTTGCCACATGATTCATACCAACTACGACACTACCGATTTCCGGCTTGTGGGCGGTGAAAAGCCTGTTACGGCGAAGTTTAACGGCTCTCTGCTGCCGGATTACGGGGCGGGAAATCTTTGTACAAATTGCCACCAGCTCAGGACCAGTTTCATGGCCGACGTTATGGCCGGGACCGGCACTGAGTCAATCAACCCGAATAATACCATCACCAGTACGGCAACAATGGTCGGGACCGATTCAATAAAGTTTGCGGCAAATGCTTCGCGCGCAAGCAACCACTATGGCGCGCAAGCCCAGATCATCGCCGGCGCCGGCCTGTGGTTGCCCAATGGCGGGGCCTCTTTGAATTACCCCTCCGCGCACAGAACCGCGGTTGCGGACGGCTGCGTGCAATGCCACCTTGGTCCCAATAATGTTCATACTTATAAGCCCGAAATTGCCTCGTGCAACGCGGTGGCATGCCACCCCGGACCCATGGTGGGGCCGGCGGGACCGTTCGATATCGACAGTGTGCAAACAAAGGTGATTGTCCTTGAAAAGGCGGTGCGCGATTCGCTGATTTCACGCAACATTGCCACGTGGGATTCTACAAAAGTCTTTCCGGATCCCACCGGCCTTAACCTTTCCAGTGCTGCAAAAGGCAAGACTTTCCCGGTCTATGTGGTCGGCGCCTTCATTAACTTGCAGACAATTATGTGGGACGGCAGCAAGGGCGTGCATAATATCGATTACGTTGAGGGCCTCCTTAACGGCTCGCTTGTCGACTTGCGAAAGTAGTCATCGCGATTAGGCGGACGCATGAGGTAAAGGGGCTTCTCTTTGTTTCGGGGAAGCCCCTTTGTATTTTGTAGAGGAGGGAGAAATCATGTTGAGGATGCTTCAAACAATAGGACTCGCGACGCTGCTCGTGTGCATCGGCTGCAGCGACAAGAAGTCAGCCTCCTGCCCCATTGACAAAAGGATGGGCGCTTCTTCGAATAAGGAATGTCGGATGCAATCTGCCGCAAACGGATTTTCCGGAATTGTTCTTGAAAATATCAATACTGCAGGCTACACCTATGTTCTTGTCGACACCGGCAAAGGCAAAGTCTGGGCAGTTGCTCCGCAGGCCATCGTGAAGCCGGGCGACACGGTCACTGTTTCCGGCATAATGCCCATGCCGAACTACAACTCCAAGACTCTGCATCGCACGTTTGATCTGGTCTATTTTGCGGGATCAATTTCTCACAAAGGACAGCAGTTACTCGGCCCTGCGGCGATGGCCGGGCACGGCATGATGGGCAGCTCCGTTGTGCCTATGGCAAACATGGACTTTTCGGGAATCAGAAAGCCTTTGCAGGGAAAGACCGTGGCCGAAATATTCGCGGAAAAAGATGCGCTGGCGGGAAAAAAGGTTGCGCTTGCCGCAAAAGTGGTCAAAGCAAGCTATGGCATATTGGGTAAAAACTGGCTGCACGTCCAGGATGGAACAGGCTTAACCGGAGCAAACGACCTGACCGTGACGACGGATGCCAATAGTCAACCTGGCCAAACGGTTCTTATAGAAGGACTTCTTTCCAAAGACAAGGACATCGGCGCCGGCTACAAATACACAGTACTCATTGAAAATGCGAAAGTAACCGCGGCAAAGTAGGTTAGATTTCATCAAAGGAAGAGTGATTCTTCATCTACTTTGCTGTTTTTTCCCGGCAGTGTCGCCCATTTTGCTTAAGAGGCAAGCGGGTTGGTATAGTGGCACAATTGTTGCGGCTTTCTCTGTAAGTGTCATAGGCATATCTTATTCTCTAAAACGCTTCATTCAGTAGACGAATGCCCAACGACAGGCAAAGGCAGTGAATTTCGGAAAGCCGGATTTACGGCGGTGGACTGAACCGTACCTCGTCGTGTCAAACCTTTGGGTGTAACAAGATAATTCGCCATCGTTCCTTTCTTGAGGATATTCATTCACGCCCATGAATAACGCAATCCGACTATCCTTATGTGCGCTTCTCATTATTCTTGCGGGGCAGGCATTTTCGACGTCGCTTGACGTTGTGCTCGATAACACCCTTTATGTGCGCAAAAACCTTCTGGATTCAAGCGCGAGCCCGGTCACGTACGCGGGCGGTTATAACGCCAGTCTGGAAAAGATCGGCTCAACCAATCTTTCCCTCTTTTCCGATTTCGGATTGGCTAATACCTTCCTCGATTCGACCCACAAGAAATTCGAATTCCGGACCTTATATCTTGACGCCCCGGTGATTCCCAATTTTGATGCGAAAATCGGCCGGCAGCTCATGTGCGATCTTATCCTCAAGAACGTCTGTCTCGATGGCGCCAGGCTTGAATACGATTTGGCCGATCGCGCAAAGTTTCACGGATATCTTGCCGAGCCCGTGCCGTCTCGCTATGGTAAACCGTTGGTGAACCATGACCTGAGTCTTCTGCAGGGCGGATTGGGAGCGGACGTTGCCGTTCATCCTACCACATGGATCGGCGTTCAGGCCGCGGACATCACCTATTCGTCGGACACGGCGGGTCAAATTCCCGTTGGAGGATATGTCGATTCAAGAATCAGCAAGAATCTCGGGGTGAAGGCCGATGCGGAATACGACCTGGCAGCCGAGAAGATGTTGCAATACAGCATTGATGTCAACGGAAGACCGACCCCTCATGTGCAGTGGAGAGCCTACGTGCTTGGAGAGAACCAGGCGATAGATTCCACGAATGCCTACGAGCGCCTTGTTCTCGGCAATTACGCCGATGTGGGCCTGCAACTCGGGTACAACGATCACCGCACCTTTGTGCGCGGCTATTATTCTTTGCGCGCGCTGGAAAACGGCAGCGACCAATTGGCCGGTATTTCGGCATCCGCCCTCGGTCTTTTCCTTGACCTCGAAGGAGGGGCCGGCGTGAGCGGATCGAGCGTGAAAATGTCTGCAGCATATGCGCGGGACCTTTTGGAATCGCTGCGTTGCGGCGCCGGGGCGTCGTACTATATTTTCAAACTCAGCCAGAATCCGTCGCAGGAACATTCGTTTACGGCGCGGGCATACGCGAACTGGACAATTCCGGCGGCCGGTTTCGTCGTGGCGCCCGAACTGCAGTACTTGACAAATCAGTACTATCACCGGGATGTGCGCTTTCAACTGAATGTCCAGTATCAATTTCTCGCTTTCTGGAAATCACGATGAAACCATCATTACTCATTATTTTCTCGGTCTTTTCGCTTTTGTGGGGCGCAACGGGAGCACCCGACACGCTCAAGTTTTCCCACAAGACGCATCTCAAGGATATCGGCGCCGAATGCGCCGACTGTCACGTTTCCTTGTCCGACAAGAACAAACCCGCCAAAGCCCCCATCGTCGCCGAGGAGACGTGCAAAAAATGCCACGACAACAAGACCGCCAGCTTTGAGTGCAAGGTCTGCCACACCAATTCTGATAATGTCAAGCTGCTATCTCCCGTCCGGCTCACTACCCGGTTCTCGCACTCACAGCACGTGGATTCCACCAAGACATGTACGCCGTGTCACAAAGGACTGGAAGCGGTCGCAATGGCGGACACCACGAATTTTCCCGTCATGGCAACCTGTATGACCTGCCACGATAATCGTAAGGCCACCGGCCAGTGCGCGGCATGCCACATAGACCTTGCGGCAATCAAGCCGGCCACTCATGACAATCAATGGCTCTACCAGGGCGGGCACGGCTACCAGGCGCGCTTTCCCGGCTCAGACTGCAAAAAATGTCACGAGACTTCGTACTGTGATCGTTGCCACCAGGGCAACACTCCGTTCAGAGTACATTCGCCGGGATACGAATTCGAGCACGGGCTTGATGTCAAGACAAAACAACTCGACTGCACGGTATGCCACGAAACGTTGCGCTTTTGCAGCCGCTGCCACGAGGGTAAACGATGAGATCCTTTGTCATCATACCGTTTATTGGTGTGGCAGCGATGTTCATTGGATGCGCTCAACTTACGAGTACGAGCTCAACAATCGACAACAAGTGTCTTGCTTGTCATGCGCTGCCCCCGTCCGACCCGGTGCACGTTGCCCATGTTGACACCATGAATTACTCCTGCGACCTCTGCCATCCGGGTGTCAGCTTGAGCTTGCTTGCCGTGCCTGAGGGACACACCGGTGAGGCGGTACAAGTGCACGTCGACAAGGCTTTCGATTCGGCAGGGGTCTCGTATTACAATCCCGCCACGAAAACCTGCAACCTGATTTACTGCCACGGAAATTTCCTTCCGGGAGATTCTGGAGTTGTAAAGACTACCGACACCATGACCGGGTGCAGTTTCTGCCACCCGACTCCACCGGTCGACCGCATGCACGCCGCCCATATCGACACCATGCATTACGCCTGCGATCTGTGCCATCCGGGCGCCAGCGACACGATGCTGACCGCGGCGGCAAAAAAGACCCACGTAAACGGCGTCGTTGACGTGCATATAGCCGCGCCATTTGATTCGGCGGGCGTCACGTACTACGATCCCGCCAAGAAGACCTGCAATCTTTCCTATTGCCATGGCTCTTTCATTCCGGGTGATTCCGGTATTGTTACCATAACCGATACGGCCACCGGATGCGGATTCTGTCACGACCTGAATAAATTGAGACTGTTGGCCCATCACGTTGACACCCTGATTCAGCTCCCGATCTTTTACAAATGCGGTTTATGCCATCCCGGGTACGATCTGGCTACCCAAACGGTAAACGATTCCCTGCATATCAACGGCCGCATCGATGTCGGGGGCTGCGACCAGTGCCATGAGCAGCGGACCTGGGTAAACAAGTGACGTGCGGGTCGCAGTAAGTAACCGGATCCATCAGCAGCGGTCCGCGCCGGAAGATCCCATCACGACAAGTCTCGCGGATGCGGTGATTTTATTTATATTATGATAGGGTTGGATCACGATCCTGCAGTTCCCCTTTTGAAATTGATGAGAACGTATCTTGCCACCTAATTCACAGAGGAGGTCGCATATGCGGATACTATCCGTGGCGGTGTGCGGGTTATTTCTAACAGGAATAGTTTTTGGCGAGCCCAAATACATGGGTTCCGAAAAATGCGCGCGAATGTGCCATAAAGCGGTCAGTAAAGGCGAGCAGCTCAGAATCTGGCAGGAGAGCAAACATGCTCATGCCTATGCCGAGCTTGCAACGCCAAAGGCCCTGGAATCCGCAAAGAAAGCCGGAATCACCGGCGATCCGCAAAAGTCGGACAAATGCGTCAAGTGCCACGTTACCGGTTTTGGCGCTCCTGCTTCAAGCTTTGATTCCACGTTCTCGATCAAGGACGGAGTCCAGTGTGAGGCCTGCCACGGCGCGGGAAGCGATTATGCAAAGCTCAAGATAATGAAGGACAGGAAGGTTGCAGTTGCGGCCGGACTTGTCATTCCCACCGAGAAAGTGTGCGTCAAGTGTCATAATACGGATTCGCCCTTTTACAAGCCTTTCGTGTTTGCCGAAATGGAGAAGAAAATCGCGCATCCAAAACCAAAGGCCGCCGCCGACTCCGCAACAGCCAAGTAATGACTCAAGAACGGGCTTCCTTTCCTGGACGCCCGGCCTCCTTTTCTCCGGAGGCGGTTGGGACCCTTTCTCATCCAGCCTCCGGACTAATAATCATCCCTGCATCTGCCTCAACGTCAGGGTAGCCGTTGATCCTGTTTCTTGACATGGTTCTTGATGGCATATCTTTTGCCGTAAAGACAGTGGCTAGGGTTATGCTCTTGCAACTGAAGCATATTGGTTCTTCTTGGATCGAATTATACTATTTTAACAAATAAAATCAATTGACGAGCAATCCCCGGCCGGAAAAAATCATGCTGCGCGGCAATATGAATGCGAATTTTTCGTATTTCGGTTGCTCATGTTTTCGCCGGATGTACCATTGTAGAGAAGGCTGCCGGGCAAAGATAACCCTCTGCCCAGCTTTTTGCTCATTTCTCCGTGCAGGACTAAAGTGAAAGGCGCTTCGTGCCCATGATAAAGGCCCTGAAAAAAGCAGGTGAATTTTTCGGCTCCATCCGCGTCGCGATAATCCTGCTCATCATCATTACTGCGGTCTCCTTCTTCGGGGTCATCATTCCGCAGGAGTTGCCGCAGGAACTGTATATTCACAAATGGGGATCCATGGCCGGTCGCGCCATGCTGACCGCCGGCATGGACCACGTTTTCTCCACGTTCTGGTTTTACCTGCTGCTGGCGCTTTTTTGTTGCAACATTCTTGTTTGTTCTTCCACGCGCCTCTGGAAAAACGCCAGAAATTCGGTGAGGAAAAGTTTCCTTCCGGGAAAGTCATCCTTCGGTCAGTTCAGACATTCCATGACGCTTTCTTCAAAAAAGGAAAGCCGGGCCGCCCAGGAGGCCGTTGTCGCATATCTCAAGAAGCATCTTTACAGTGTCAAGGTGCAGCATGGCGAAGCAGGGGTGCAGATAGCCGCGCGCAAAGGATTGCTCAAGGATACAGGTTCCCTCGTTTTTCACATCAGCATCGTTATCCTCCTGGCGGGCGGGCTTGTCGGAACGAGGTACGGATATTCTGTTGTCAAACAGCTCAACAAAGGCCAGGTCACCGCAGTACCGGGCCGTTCGTTTCTTGTCCGGTGCGACTGGTTCAAACTGGAACGCAACGATGACGGCTCAATCCGGGAATATCTTTCCAAATTGACCGTGCTTTCTCCCGAAGGCTCGCCGGTCGTCGACAAAATAATCGCGGTCAACGATCCTTTGACGTTTCAGGGCATCAGGTTTTATCAGTCAAGTTACGGGCAGGATCCGGAGAAAGCCTCAGACGTGGCGCTCAGGATCTCGGGGCCCGCGTTGCCCGGCCAAGGATTTGACGGCACCGTTCCCTATGATTCCGTGTTCCGGCTCCCGAATACGGACATAACGGTCCTTGCCACCGGTTTTATACCCGATTTTATCATAGACATGGAAACGCGCCAGGCATCGTCAAGGTCAGAGGAGCCCAATAACCCCGCGGTAAAGGTCATGCTCTTCCGGGGGAAGGACACTCTGTACAACCATTGGGCGTTCTTCAAATTTCCCGAACAGCACGCGGAAAACAAGGCGTACAAGGTGATCGTCGACTCGTACACGCCTTCCTACTATACCGGCATACAAATTCGAAGAAATCCGGGAGAGCCTGTTATTTGGTTCGGGATTCTATGCATGACGCTGGGGATCCTCGCTGTCTTTTACATCTCCCGCAGAAGTCTCTGGATCCTGATAGAGTCGAAGCCCGCCGGTAATTCCGAAATCACCCTCGGCTGGACGTCAAGCAAAGCCGCCGGCGATTCCCAGAAGGATTTTGAAAAAACAGGGGCGTCATTGAAGGAAATTCTACGATAGGAAGAAAATCATGGCAAGTCACGCAATAGTGCAAAGTGATGTTGAATTCTTCTGGCTGTCCTTTATCGCCTATTCCGCCGCGTGCCTTCTCTATGTGGTGTTTCTGGCCGTCGGGCGGAAAAAAATAAGCTTTGCCGCGACCGGACTCATGGGAATCGGCCTGGTTCTGCAGACCATGGCGATCATTCTCCGCAGTGTCGCCGCACACCACCTTCCGCTTACCAACATGTTCGAATACATCAGTTTGTTTGCCTGGTTTGCGGCCATCCTGTACTTCGTGTCGCTCAAAGTTTACAGAATGCAAATCATCGGCGCCTTCATCAGCCCGGTCATTTTCATGCTCATGGCAAGCGCGTCGCTGCTCCCCAAGGACATGTCGATCCGGCTCATGCCCGCTCTTCACAGCTACTGGCTGCAGATCCACGTGTCGGTTGCTGCGCTCGGCGAATCTGCCTTTGTGGTCGGGTTCGCGGCCAATATAATGTACTTCATCAAAAAGGCCCTTCCCCAAGACTCCGCATTCGGCAACCGAATGCCCGACTTGAAGAAGCTTGACCTTGTCAGCTACAAAGCCGTCACCGTAGGGTATCCGCTCTTCACAATAGGGGCCCTCTTTGCCGGTGCGATTTGGGCGGAACAGGCCTGGGGCACATTCTGGAGCTGGGACCCCAAAGAGGTGGGTTCCCTTATTGTCTGGCTCGTGTACACGGCCTATCTTCACGCCAGGCTCGTGCGGGGCTGGGTCGGCACGCGCGCAATCGTGCTGAGCTCAATTGGATTCTTGTGCACCCTCCTTACCTTCTTTGCCAATCTCGTGCTTGGAGGCTTGCACGCCTATGGTTGACCTTGAATTCCTCGTGCAGTCGCTTCGGGTTATTGTTCCCTTGCTGTACGGCATTGTCGCCGCCGGCTATGTCGCCGAATTTTACAAGAACAGGGACAGGCATTTTTCCTGGACGACTTTTTTTTTCATTGCCGGTGTCTGCTTTCATTTTCTGCTTCTCGTGGTCCTGTTTCTTGAGCAAAACAGGCTACCGTACGATACGGCATTCAGGGGCCTCCTTTTCATTGCGTTCATTGCGTCAATTCTCTTCTTCGGAATGGACCATTTCCTCGGTGAAATACGGTACGGGGCATTCCTTTTTCCCGTGATCTTCATCATAACCGGCGTCTCCGCTGCGTATCTCAATCAGGGAATGCCCCTTCCGGTCCGGCTCCACTCGTTCTATTTTGTCATGCACGCCACATTGCTGTTCCTGGCGTATTCCTGCTTTCTGCTGTCGTTCGTGATCTCCTGCATGTATCTGCTGCAACACCGGCAGATCAAGTCTCATCGTCTGGGCGGCCTCTTCAAGCGCCTTCCTCCACTTTCGGACATGGACGAGTCCGTCATGCGCGTGGACGCACTCGGCCTGGGTTTGCTTATTCTCGGAATCGCGACCGGTTTTCTCTGGATGGAAATGGTGGTCGGAATTCCCGCAAGGATTTCCGTAAAGATCGGTCTGTCGAGCCTCGTTCTTATCACCTATCTCACCGAACATCTCTTGCGGATCGGCAAAGGCTGGAACGGCCAGCGCGCGTGCTTGATTTCCATAATCGGATTTGCGTTTGTCCTTGTCACGCTCCTGGCGGGAAGACATGGATACTAAACCGAACGATTCCGGCAAACATGTGGTCCTTCTGGGAATGAACCATTCGTGCTCCAAGGCGGAGCTCCGTGACCGGCTGCTTTTTACCGGGCAGAAGCTCGAAGCGGGGCTGCAGAAAATCTCGCAGGATCCCGAACTCCTCGAATCGCTGATTCTTTCCACCTGCAACCGGGTCGAGATGTACGCGGTTGTGCGTGATCCGGCCGCAGGCCGCCGGCGCCTTCTCGGTTTTCTTTCCGATTTCCACGGCGTCCCCGTGGAGGAATTCGAACAGCACCTCTATTTTTACCATTGCGAAAAAGCCGCAGAACATTTTTTTAACGTCATTGCAAGCCTTGACTCAATGGTAATCGGCGAGACGCAGATCCTCGGACAGGTTAAAGACGCGTACCGCACGGCTGTTGAAATGGGAAACACCGGCACCATCCTCAACAAACTCTTCCACATCGGGATCGAGGCCGGAAAAAGGGTGCGGGCGGAAACGAAAATCAGCGACGGCGTTCTCTCGATCTCATCCGCCGCGGTCGACCTCGCAAAGAAGATTCTCGGGGATCTTTCGGCACGCACGTCGATGGTAATCGGCGCCGGAGAAATGAGCACTCTTACCGCCAAACATCTGGCTGCGGCCGGAATAAAGAAGATGTATTTCGCCAACCGGACCATCGAAAACGCCCAACCGCTGGCGGAACAATTCGGAGGAAGCGCGCTGCTTCTTGACGAAAAGGAAGCTGTTCTGCCGGAGTGCGATATCATCATCTCCTCCACCTGTTCCCCGCATTTCATACTCACCCCGGACCAGATAAAAAAGGTAATGGCGCAGAGAAAACACCGGGCATTGTTCTGTATCGATATCGCCGCTCCCCGGGACATTCATCCGGACGTGGGCCGTATCCGGAACGTTTTCCTTTTTACCATCGACGACCTTTCGCAGGTGGTTTCGGAAAATTCCAAGGCGCGTGCACATGAAATCGGCAAGGCCGGGACCATTATCGCGGAAGAACTTGGAAAATATTATGCCTGGTTCAGGTCCCAAAAAGTACTGCCCACGCTTGTGTCCCTGAGAAGACAGTTCGAAGCAATCATGGACGAGGAGTTGGCGCGCTACGACTCGCAAATGAACGCGCTCCCCGAATCCTCCCGCCGGCTCATCCGGCAAATCACCACGTCCTTGACAAATAAGTTTCTTAACAATCCGTCCAAGATCCTCAAGGAAGTCGCCTCCGAAGACGACGGCGGTGTGTATGCGCGGACGGTCGCCGCTGTTTTTGACCTCAAGGTAGAAAACGATGAATGAGCGGTATTTTCCCGTATACCTGGTCGGCCCCCTGGTGCGCTGCCTGATCGTCGGCGGCGGGACCGTCGCACGGAGAAAAGCCGAGGCTCTGCTTGACGCCGGAGCGGAAGTCACGGTGGTGAGTCCGGAACTGACACCCCGGCTTTCCGCCCTCGTGAAACGGGGCTCCCTCGAATGGATACCGGACCGGTACCGGACGTCGCACATGAAAAGGACCAACCTGGTTGTCGGCGCGACGAACGACAACGCGGTCAACGAGCGGGTGTTTCGGGACGCCGCCAGGCTCAGCATTCTCGTAAACATCGTCGACGATCCGGCACACTGTACCTTTATTGTCCCTTCCGTTTTCAGGAAAGGCCCGATACAAGTCACCGTCTCCACCGGGGGTGCGGCACCGGCGCTTGCGGCGCAACTGCGGAGGAAAATCGAGAAATTGATTTCAGACGAATTCGTCCGCCTGGTGACCGAGCTCAAGAAGATGCGGCCGGAAATCAAACGGCTCCGGCCGGCCGGCAAGGCGAAGTTCTGGCGGTCCGTGGAATCCCTGAGCCTTTCGGCATACCGGGGAAAACCGGCCCGCCTGGGACAACGGCTGCGGAAGGAATTGGCCGGTGCTGCAGAAGTCACGCAGCCTGTGGCGGTTCCCAAGAGAGGGGCGCGCCGATGATGCAGAAGGTCCGTGTCGTCACCAGGGGCAGCGCGCTTGCCCTCACGCAAACGAAACAACTCGTTGAAATCTTCAGTGAACGTAACCCTGAATATCTGTTCACAATTCTGACCCTCACAACCATGGGTGACAAGGTGACCGACAGGCCGCTTTCGCAATTCCGCGGCATTGGCGTGTTTGTCAAGGAGCTTGAGCGGGCGCTCACGGCCGGCGAGGCGGACCTTGCCATCCACAGCCTCAAAGACGTGCCGGTGGAACGGGTGGGCGGCTTGACGCTTGCCGCTTTTCCCGAACGCAGGGAGCCCTTTGACGTACTCTTGACACAACATAATTTCCGGTTCGGCGAGCTTCCGCACGGCGCCGTTGTGGGCACCAGCAGTCCGCGCCGCTTTGTGCAGCTCAAATCCGCCAGGCCCGACCTGTCGTTTAAGGACCTCCGGGGCAATGTCGGCACTCGAATACGTAAACTCGAACAAGGCCATTACGACGGCATCATTGCCGCCGCGGCCGGACTCTCGAGGCTTGGCCGCGCCTATCATGAGAACGGCGTCCTTCCCCCGGATTTGTGTTTGCCCGCGGCCGGCCAGGGATGCCTGGCCGTTGAATGCCGGGAATCGGACGAGGCAGCGCAACGCGTCGCCGCGACCGTGGATCATGGCATTACCAGGATGGAGATCACCGCCGAACGGGAGTTTCTGAAGGCAGTCGGCGGCGGTTGCCAGACCCCGATTGCCGTGTATGCAAAAATCAACGACGGGACTTTTGCCATCTCCGGCGCAATCGGCGACCCGGACTCCGGCAAACTGGTACGTGATTCCGTGGCAATGCCTGTTTCCGGATGCGGAAATGCCGGGACTGTTCTTGCTGCGAGAATGATTGACCAATGCGCGAAGAACAATATCAGGATCAGCCGATGAGCGTACGAAAAGCAAAACCCAAGAAACCGCTCACAAGAGTCTATCTCGTGGGCGCAGGCCCCGGAGATCCCGGCCTGATCACCCTGAGGGGCGCCCAGCTCCTTTCCCAGGCCGATGTTGTCATTTACGACTATCTTTCGGACCCGGCGCTGCTGGCCCATGCACCCGCTTCTGCGGAAAAGATCTACGTCGGAAAATCCGCTGCCAGGCATACCTTGGAGCAAAACGAAATAAACGCGCTCATCGTCACCAAGGCTTTACAGGGAAAGAATGTCGTCCGGCTCAAAGGCGGTGACCCGTTCGTTTTCGGACGAGGCGGGGAAGAATGTGAAGCCTTGGCCGCGTCCGACATTCCCTTTGAGGTTGTCCCGGGCGTCACTTCCGGTATTGCTGCACCGGCATACGCCGGCATACCCGTTACCCATCGTGCAATGGCATCGACGGTTGCCTTCATCACGGGTAACGAGGATCCGCAGAAGCCGTCCACTGCCATCCGATGGGAGCACCTGGCAAAAGGAGTGGATACCCTTGTTTTTTACATGGGTGTCGGAAATTTGTCAGCCATCGCAAACGAACTAATTAAACAGGGTAAATCACCTGCAACACCGGTGGCCGTGATCCGGTGGGCGACAAAGCCGGCGCAGAGGACGGTGACGGGGACGCTAAAAAGTATTGTTGAAATCGTCAACAAAGAAGGGCTCAAGCCGCCTGCGATTACGGTAGTGGGTGAGGTGGTGTCGCTGCGAAATAAAATCGGGTGGTTTGAACGAAGACCGCTGTTCGGTAAGCGTATTATCAACACACGCGCGCGGTCGCAGGCGTCCGAGTTGTCGGGCCAATTGACGGAGTTGGGCGCCGAAACGATTGAGATGCCCACGATTCGGATCGAGCCCGCAAAAAAGGGTGGCATGCTGGATCGGGCGATAGCAAAGATTGAAAAATACGACTGGCTGGTTTTTACGAGCCCGAATGGCGTTCAAGCATTTTTCGAGCTATTGCTTCAAAGAAAAGGCGATGTGCGCGCCTTGGGCAAGACCCGGATCGCAAGCATCGGACCCGGGACAACGGCCGCGGTAAAGAAATACCGGCTCAACGTGGATTGTACGGCGCACAACGCGGTGGCAGAAGGGCTGGTCCGATCGCTGAGGGCCCATGGACCGTGGAAAGGCCGCAACGTTTTGCTTCCCAGGGCGGAAAAAGCCCGGGACGTACTGCCGGATGCGCTTTCCGAGTGGGGAGCGAAGGTGGCAGTGGTGACGGCATACAGAACCGTCCGGCCGCGCCCGATAGACGGGTCGGCGGTTGATTGTGTCAAAAACGGACAATACGACCTGATCACGTTTTCCAGTTCGTCAACATTTGAGAATTTTGCTTCATTGTTCGATGCGCGGGAATTCGCACGGATCGCTCCGACCCTCAAGGCCGCAAGCATCGGTCCGGTGACGTCGGCCGCACTGAAGGCGAGAGGCATCGCGCCGCTCGTCGAGGCGGGGGAGCACACGATTCCCGGCTTGATCGACGCGATAAAGGAGTATTTTAAGCCATGATCGGGATTTCCAAATTGTACTGCGGCACGGTCGAACCGTCGGACGCACTCCGGTACGAACGCGATTCCACACGACTGCCATCGCATCTTCTCCAGTTTTCCCTCGACAAGAAACCGGTCGTGGTCTGGAACGTGGGGCGTCGGTGCAACCTCAGGTGCGTCCACTGCTATTCGCACTCGCGCGACGAAAACTACTCCGGAGAATTGACAACCGAAGAAGCGGAGACATTCATCGACGGCCTGGGCGAATTCAAGGCGCCGGTCCTCCTTTTTTCCGGCGGCGAACCCCTTTTGCGGCCGGACCTGTACCGGCTCGTGCGGCGTGCCCGCAGCGCCGGCATGCGCGCGGTGATTTCCACCAACGGCACGCTGATCACCGAGCGCGTCTCGGCGGAACTCAGGGACATCGGGTTGTCGTATGTCGGCATCAGCCTTGACGGGCTCCGTGATGTCAACGACCGTTTCCGCGGGGTAACGGGCGCGTACGACAATGCCCTTGCCGGCATACGCAACTGCATCAAAGCGGGCGTCAAGGTCGGGCTCAGATTTACGATAAATAAACGGAACGTGGGCGAGATACCGGGCATTTTCGAGCTCCTTGAATTGGAACACATACCCCGGGTCTGTTTTTACCACCTGGTGTATGCCGGCCGGGGCAGCAAACTCCGCGACGAGGACCTGGATGCTGCCGAATGCCGCAGGACGGTGGACCAGATCATCGACCTCACCGCGGACATGCACAAGCGCGGCGTGCAAAAGGAAGTGCTCACCGTGGACAACCACGCCGACGGCGTGTACCTGTATCTTCGCATGCGTCGCGAAGGCTCTCCCCGGGCCGCAGCGGTGCTCAACCTGTTGAAAATGAACGGGGGGAACAGCTCCGGCGTCGGCATCGGGTGCGTAAGCTGGGACGGATCGGTGTACGCGGACCAGTTCTGGAGGCATCACTCATTCGGGAATGTCAAGCAGCGCAGTTTCAAGGACATCTGGACCGATACGTCGGACCCGATCATGGCCGGGCTCAAAGACCGCGCGAAGAAACTCACCGGCAAATGCGGGCGCTGCGTGTGGCAGGACATCTGCAACGGGAATTTCCGGGTCCGTGCCGAAGCGGTGTACAACGACGTCTGGGCCGAGGACCCTGCTTGCTTTTTGACGGAAGAAGAAATAACCACCCGCGTTGAATAACACAGCCCGCGCTAATCCCGCCACTCGAGGCGGGATTAGCGCGGGCGAATAAAAAGTAAATATTTTCCACAGTTAAGGAAGATTCCCCGCCACTTGGGGCGGGGTTCTTCAATAATACGAACGTTTCTTTGGAGGCGACCATGCAGTTTCCCCAGGCACGGCTGCGACGGCTGAGGCGCAATTCCACGATCCGCGCCATGGTCGCAGAAACAATCGTGAGCGCGGACAAGCTCGTCCTTCCCCTCTTCGTGTGCCCCGGTTCCAAAATCCGCAAGCCCGTGCCCTCCATGCCGGGCGTATTTCAAATGTCAATGGATGAAGCGGCAAAGGAATGCGGCATGGCGCAAGACGCAGGGGTAAACGCCGTGATTCTCTTCGGACTCCCGTCGGAAAAGGACGAGGAAGGAAGATCCGGCTGTTCCCCTAAAGGAATAATCCAGCGAGCGATACCCTTTATCAAGAAGCGATGTGCGGATCTCTTTGTCATTACCGATGTCTGTAATTGCGAATATACCACGCACGGCCACTGCGGCCCGCTCGCCGATGACGGTTCCGTCGACAACGACCGTACCATCGATATCCTTGCGCGCCAGGCTCTTTCTCACGCCCGCGCAGGATGCGACATGGTGGCACCAAGCGACATGATGGACGGCAGAGTCGGCCGCATCCGCGAGCGGCTCGATGCTTCCGGGTTCGCGGAATTGCCCATCATGGCCTATGCGGCAAAATACGCTTCGGGGTTCTACGGCCCATTCCGGGAGGCGGCCGATTCCGCGCCGAAGTCCGGCGACCGGCGCGGCTATCAGATGGACCCGAAAAACAGCGATGAGGCGATGCGGGAAGTTGCTCTTGACATTCAGGAGGGCGCCGACATCGTCATGGTGAAACCTGCCTTGAGTTATTGCGACATCATCAGGCGGGTGAAAGACACCTTCAATGTCCCGGTGGCCGCGTACAACGTAAGCGGCGAGTATTCAATGGTCAAGGCAGCCTCGCTTCGTGGATGGATCGATCACGATAAGGTCATGATGGAAATACTTGTGTCCCTGAGACGCGCCGGAGCGGATATCATCATCACCTATCATGCTGTCGACGCAGCCAGGCTCATCGCCAGAGGATTCCTGCGCCAATGAATTCAGCTTCCGCGCATGCCCGCCCGAAAAACGAATTGCGGCTTGTCGCCTGGGAGGTGACGCGTTCCTGCAATCTGAACTGCCGGCATTGCCGGGCCGCTGCCGAGAAGGGCCCTTATTCCGGCGAACTGTCAACCGACGAATGCGAAAAACTGCTCACCGCTATCGCGGGGTTTGCTCACCCGATCATTATTCTTACCGGCGGCGAGCCGATGCTCCGTCCCGATATTTATCACATCGCGGAATTCGGCACGTCCCTCGGACTGCGCATGGTAATGGCGCCCTGTGGAAAACTGTTGACGGAAGATACGTGCAGAAGACTTATCGCTTCCGGGATCCGGCGCATCAGCCTCAGCATCGACGGCGCCACCGCGGAAAGCCATGACTCGTTCCGGCGTGTCAAAGGCGCTTTCGAGAGCGTCATGGAAGGAATCCGCGCGGCCCGGAAAACCGGTTTGGAATTCCAGATCAATACAACGGTGACAAAACTGAATATCCATGAACTTCCTGCCATTTTCGACCTGGCGATCCGGCTGGGCGCCGTGTCATTCCACCCGTTTCTGCTCGTCCCCACCGGACGCGGGAAAGAACTTGCGGACCAGGAAATTGCGCCGGAAGAATACGAGCGCGTGCTCACCTGGATCTATGATCACCGCGCGACCACGGGAATGTCCCTCAAGCCCACCTGCGCCCCACATTACTACCGTATCCTGCGGCAAAACGAGCGAAAAGCGGGCAGGACGGTTGCTCCCGAGACGCACGGCCTCGACGCCATGACAAAAGGATGCCTTGGCGGACAGGGGTTCGCGTTCATTTCGCACGTAGGCGTCGTTCAGATCTGCGGGTTTTTGGACGTTGCTGCAGAAAACCTGCGTGAGAACGATTTTGACTTCAAATCGGTATGGGAAAACTCGCCACTGTTCCGCGAAATGCGTGACATTGACAAATACCACGGACGCTGCGGCAGGTGCGAGTATCGCAGAGTGTGCGGAGGGTGCAGGGCTCGCGCCTATGCGGCCACGGGCGACTACCTGGCCGAGGAACCGTATTGCGTATACGAACCGTTGTTGGAGAAGACCCGTGCATAATACCGCAAAGAGCGCTGCGGCATTTGCAGAAGCCAAGAAAGTCATTGCCGGCGGCGTCAATTCGCCCGTGAGGGCCTTTGCGAGCGTCGGCGGAGAACCGTTGTTCTTCGAATCCGGCACGGGATCGAGGGTTACCGACATCGACGGCAATTCGTATATCGATTTTGTCGGCTCCTGGGGACCGCTGATTCTCGGCCATGCACATCCGGCGGTGCTTGACGCAGTATGCAAGGCGGCTGCGCGAGGAACGAGTTTCGGCGCTCCCACCCTTCTCGAAACGGAACTGGCCCGGGCAATCACCGCCCTAGTCCCTTCCGTTGAACTGGTCCGGATGGTCAATTCGGGGACAGAGGCGACCATGAGCGCCGTGAGGGTAGCGCGCGGATACACGAAGCGGAACCGCATCGTCAAGTTTACCGGGTGCTATCATGGCCACGGCGATAGTTTTCTCATCGCCGCAGGCTCGGGCGTCGCGACGCTTGGCATACCGGACAGTCCCGGCGTCACCCCGGGCACTGCGCAGGACACGTTGCTTGCGGAGTACAACAATTTAGATTCTGTCAAGCCCCTGTTTGAAAAGGTCGGCGACACCATTGCGGCAATAATCGTGGAACCGGTGGCCGGAAACATGGGCGTGGTGGCGCCGCTCCCGGGTTTTCTGCAGGGTCTGCGCGACATCGCCGACAACTTCGGCAGCCTCCTTATTTTCGACGAGGTGATGACCGGGTTTCGTGTCGCGGCCGGCGGGGCGCAACAGCGATTCGGCGTGACACCCGACCTGACCACGTTTGGAAAAATCATCGGCGGCGGGCTGCCGGTAGGCGCCTACGGCGGACGGCGAGACATCATGGAGCGTGTTGCACCCGTGGGAAGCATCTACCAGGCCGGCACCTTGTCCGGAAACCCGCTTGCCGTGGCGGCAGGCATCGCGACGCTCACCTGCATACGGGACGACCCCGATTTTTACGCCGCGCTGGAGCGGCGCTCCGAACGCCTTGCGCGCGGCCTTGTTTCTCAATGTCAAGAATGTGGTATTCCGGCTGTGCTCAACAGGGTCGGATCGATGATGACGATGTTCTTCACGGCTGAAAAAAGCGTCGTTTCCTGGACAACAGCGAAAACTGCGGACACCAGGCGCTATGCCCGATTCTTCCAGGAATGCCTGGGCCGGGGCGTGTACCTTGCTCCGTCTCAATTTGAGGCCGCATTTGTGTCTGCCGCGCATTCCGATGCCGACATAGACGCCGCCGTCGAAGCGTGCTGCGCGGCGCTCAAGAAATGCCTGTAATGGATTCAATTGATAAAAGCATTCTCAACGCGTTGCAGTTTGAGTTTCCCATCGTCGTACGGCCGTTTTTGTCAATAGCCGACGCCGTCGGAATCCCGGAAGAAGAAGTTCTGGAACGGATTGCCCGTCTCAAGCGGAAAAAAATCGTTCGCCAGATCGGCGCGATATTTGATTCGTCTCGAATAGGGTATCACGGCGGTCTGGTCGCATTCAAGGTTCCCGCGCGCCAGCTCAACACGGTTGCACTTCAGGTGAATGCGCACCCGGGCGTCAGCCACAATTATGTGAGGGCCGGCGATTTGAACCTCTGGTTCACCCTGACTGTGCCGTCGGAGAGGGACCTGAAGAAGGAGGCGGCCGCCCTGGCACGGCGCGCGGGCATACGGGAATGGCTTTTTCTACCCACCATTCGAAAATTCAAGATCGGCTTCCAGCTTGACATGGGCGGAAACGGCCGGGTTGCCGCGGCGCACAAGCCGTCCCGCGCATCCTTGCGCCGCTTCGCGGTGAACCGAAGCTTTGTTCGAGAGCTCCAGAAGGACCTTCCGCTCCTGCCCCGCCCGTTCGGCCCTGCAGCCAAGGCCCTGGGCTGGACGGAAGGGAAAGTCGCGCGCGAGCTCAAACGGTATATCGGGTCCGGCGCGATCCGCCGTGTCGCTGCGGTTTTACGCCCTGTCAATGCCGGGTTTCCGGCCAATGTCCTGGCCGTTTGGGCGCCGGAGAAAGACCACATCACCCGCTTAGGCCGGATCGCCGCATCGTGGAAAAACGTGAGCCATTGTTACGAACGCCCGACATTCCCCAACTGGCCTTATTCCGTGTACGCCATGATCCACGGACATTCCATTGCCGAATGCAGAAAAGTCGTTCGCTCAATCTCCCGGGAATCCGGGGTGCGCGATTATCGCGAGCTCGCAACGGTGAAAGAGTATAAGAAGATCAGGGTGGAGTATTTTCCGGACGACGGGACTGCCGGGCGGTGATCAGATCGACGAAGTGCCGATCGGCGCGGTCCGTTCAACGCGATTATTCAGGGACTTCAAAGATCAAAACGCTCTTCCTCGATGAATAACAACCAGGGGATCGCTTCATGGCCCTCGGGACATTTCGACCTAAACGACGGCATTCTCCCGGCCTGACCATTGGACAAAAGCTCGCGCTTTTGCGCTTCGGAATCGACTGGTTCCTGTTGGGAAAGCGTCGGCCCCTTGTTGCGGGCGTGCCGCTCACCGATTCCTGCAATCTTTCATGCGCTCACTGCGTCGTCAAAAACGGAAGGATGGGCCACCATTCCTTCGAACGGATCTGCGGCTGGATCGACGATCTCTACACTGCAGGCGCACGGTTCTTGTACCTGCAAGGCGGTGAAATAGTGACATGGGAAGACAAAGGCAAGGGCCCGAACGACGTCATTGCCGCGGCGCGCAAGCGTGGATTTATGCGCGTAGCGGCGGTGACAAACGGAACACTGCCGATCGACCTGGACGCGGACGCGGTTTGGGTGAGCGTTGACGGACCGGAAGAAGTGCACGACTCGATCCGGGGAGAAGGCTCGTTCGCAAAACTCTGGAACAACGTTTCCACCAGTTCGCACCCCGGGTTGTATGCCAACATCACGCTGAACAGCGTGAACGCTTCATTTCTCGAAGAGACGGTGCGTGCCGTGGAAAAAATCCCCGGCTTTAGGGGCATGTCGATTAACTTTCATACGCCGTACCAAGGAGTCGAAAATCTAAATTTGCCTCGTGCAAATCGTCAGGAGCTGGTGTCAAGAATACTGGCTCTCAAAAAATCCGGCCATCACATCCTGAACTCCCGGGCCGGTCTCAAGAACCTCGGTACCGGAAAATACAAACGGCCGATTTGGATGATCAGGTTGGTGGAACAAGGACGAATGTTCGAGTGCTGCTGGGGAAGAGAGCAGCCTGGTTTGTGCGAACGGTGCGGCTACGGCATCATTGCCGAAATGGCGGCTATGGCGCAATTGAAGCCGTCGGCCGCGCTTCAGGCACTGTCGATTTACGGCTGAAAAAGGGCTGGATCGTGGAACCGACGGAAATTCTGGACTGCTTCCGGGAGGCTGCCAATTCACAAGGCGCGGTCGCCGTGTCGTTGTCGGCTCCAAGACCGTGGACAGCCGTTATTCCCTGCGTCGTCCGTTTAGATTCTTTACTCCTGGAAATCCCTGCGTCTTTTCCGGTATTTGCTCCCGACAAACATCCGCGGGTTGCATTTTCGGTCCAGTCCGGCCAAGGCGGGCCCGAGATCCACGGTGACGGCATTGCTCATTTTATGAAGGGTGGCACGAGAAGGGTCCGGCTTGAGCCCTATCGGATTTCGATCGGCATGCCTTCAAGTTCGGGAAACATGGTCTCCGTGATCGAGCGACGGCAGAATGCCTGGCAAACCCGGCAACCGAACGCCGCCGCGGACAAGGGACTCCGTTTCTGGTTTCGTGCGGCCCGGGGCATATCTTTTCCGTTATCGATATTCCCTGTTCTCATCGGGACAAGTTGTGCTTTTGTCAATGGTCAGGTGGATTGGCTGCTTTTCGCGTGCGCCCTGGTCGGCGGCGTTGCCGCTCACGCCGGGACCAATTTGTTCAGCGATTATTCCGATTATGTCAAAGGCGTGGACACCACCAATGCATTGTCTTCCCACACGGGTGCGCTGGTTGACGAGCTCGCGGAACCGGCCCGGATACTGCTTGCAGCGGCCGCCTGCGTTCTGATCACCGCGTTCATCGGCGGGTTTCTCGTTACGGCGGCCGGATGGCCCATTTTGGTTTTCGGAATTTCGGGCATTCTGGGCGGTTTTTTCTACACCGGCGGTCCACGGGGGCTCAAATACATCGGCCTCGGAGAGGCCTCAACCGGTTTTCTCATGGGGCCGCTCATGGTGTGCGGAGCGTACTATGTCCAGGAGCGCACACTGGCGGTTCCGGTTGTTCTTATGTCAATCGCGATCGGGTTGCTTGTTTCCGCAGTATCGTACGGAAACAACATCCGTGACGCTTTTTTCGATCAAGCGGCCGGCATAACCACCATGCCGGTCCGAATAGGGTGGCAACGCGCACTTGTGCTGTTTACGGCTATTATTGGTCTGCCCTATTTGCTTGTCGGATGCGCAGTGTGTGTTGATGCCCGTTTTGCCCCTGCTCTGGCCGTGATTCTATCGGCGCCATGGGCGATTTCAATTGCCCTGCGGCTTGGACGGGGCGCCAAGGATTTAGCGGGGTTGAGCGAACGGGCGGCGCGCTGTATCCTTCCGTTGCAGGTCATCAAGCTGCATACGGGGTTTTGTCTCCTACTACTTATCGGATGTGCTTTGGTGGGATTGCTCTGACGGCAGAACCGGGCACGATGCATGAAAAGTACAAAGGGAAACAAGACGACTCACGCGGCCATTGCGGTGAGTCTCCACCCGCGGACGGCATTTCCGCCTTCCAAAAATAATAAAGATTTTTTGAATATTTTCACCCTAAACTATTTTACCAGTCTCCACAATACCATTCTCCCAGACCCTTCTGGAAAGGCACCTTTATCATGGTCGGAAAAAACATCATTCTCTTTGGTCCGCCAGGGGCCGGTAAAGGCACCCAGGCGAAAAAGTTGGTCGACCTGCTGGCGCTCCCGCATGTGTCAACAGGCGACATGTTCCGTTATCACATCAAGAACAACACCGAGCTCGGCAAGACCGCCAAGAGCTATTCCGACAAGGGCAAGCTCGTGCCGGACGAGGTGACCGTCGCAATGGTAAAGGACAGGCTGGCCCAGAAAGACATGAAGGCCGGTTTCCTGCTCGACGGGTTTCCGCGCAGCGTGCCGCAGGCAAAGGCGCTGGACGCTATTCTCTCCGAACTCCGCGCACACCTTGACCACGTGATCAATATTGCGGTCGCAGACGAAGAGGTTCGCGCCCGGCTGCTCAAGCGCGCCACCATAGAAGGCCGCGCGGACGACGCGGACCCCACGGTGATCCAGAACCGAATTGATACCTACAAGAACCAGAGCGAGCCCTGTATCAACTTTTACCGTCCCCGGGGGATCGTTCGGGACATCGAAGGCGTCGGGTCCATCGATGACGTTTTCGGCAGAATACGGAAGGTTTTCGCATAGCCATGGTCGAACGACCGGACCTCCCCGTGAAACGGCGCACTGCAGGTCTGCTCACCCAGTGTCTGCTTGCCTCATCGTTGGCGCTGTTCTCCCAATGTCAGCCGAGGCAAAAGCCGGCCGATGCCTCTTCCGCGGAACTAGCTTTCGTCAAGCAAGCGGTTGAAAAGCAGCTTTCTAACCAGATGGACCTTGTTCTTCGCCAGATCGGGGGCTTTGCCGCAGTGGTGGCCGCAGACAGGGAATTCTCCATGAAGCTGCTTGTTGACAACGACAAATCCGCTCCCGAAGTCACGGAAATCGCCCCGCGGTACCTGGCGCCCATGGCATTCTCAATCCTTTCCATTACCGATTCCCAGTATGTCATTCTTTCCTGCGGGCACTTTCCCGCAAATACGGGGACCGTGTTTTCCGCGGCAAGAAGCCTGGGCGCGGCTCCCGCATTCATCATGGATAACGTCAAGGGTGAATCCGTGCTTACGTTGCAGGCAAAGACCAGGTTCACCATTCTCGATACCGCCGTCTTCTACACCTGCGGCGGATTGACGGTAGGGAAAGACTTTCTGTCGAGGCTCGTGGCCTGGCCGGGGTATTCCCTTCTCCTCAAACAGGGAAAGACGGTTATCGGAATGGAAAAAGTGGAATCGATTTCCGATGTCAAGGACGGTTCCGTCCTTCTCAACAACGTTGCCTATCCTGCCGCGTCCATCGCTCTTCCGTACGTCGGCGAAGGGGACGCTCCCGCTCTTATCGTTATTTCAAACAAACCGGTTTCATAGTGGCCGAAGAACGGCTTGATATCGTGGACGGTTCCGCCAAGCCGCTCGGGGTCACAAAATCCCGTGCCGCGGTTCATCGTGACGGCGACTGGCACACCACGGTCCATGTCTGGATTGTCAACAATTGCGATGAAATTCTCTTTCAGAAGCGCTCCCCGGCCAAGGACTCGTTTCCCGGAATGTGGGACGTGTCCGCCGCCGGGCATGTGTCTGCCGGCGAGTCAACCATGCACGCGGCCCAAAGGGAAACTCTTCAGGAACTCGGGGTGCGGGCCGGAGAAAGTGAACTTCACCGGTTGTGCACCGTGAGAACCGCGTCACTGCAGCACAGCGGAGCGTTTATCGACAACGAGTTCAGCGAGGTCTTTGTCATGCGCAAAGACTTGTGCATCCGTGCGCTTGCCCTACAGCGCACCGAGGTTGCAGGCGCAATGTTCCTGCCTAAAGCCGGGCTCAAAAGGCTTGCGCTCCTGGGTGACCCTGCGTTCGCCCCGCACCCGGAAGAATACCGGTTGCTGAGTGAGCATCTTTCCAAACGAAAAAAGCCGGTGAGGCATTGCGCCTCGGTCCGGCTTTCGCGTATACGCTGTTCCCGGTAGAGAGATACCGGATCGTCGTACTATCGCATCTGAACCACTTCCTGCGCAGAAACTCCGTCCCTCTTGTACAGCAAAACCTTGCCGGCAAGCATCTGCCGCGCGCCTGCGGACGCGGGGCCAATAAGCCTTCCGTCAACCGAATATATCTTTGCAGGCGAAACAGACCTCGCCGCCGTCATCCGGGGCTGGTTCAGCACCGTCAATGTCGTTGTAAACAGCACCGCATTTATCACGGCGCTTTCGGTGCTCGACGGCAGCATCTGCACGGTATCTTTCGAAAAATACTTCTGCTTTTCCACATGGACCTCGATTGCAAGCATGCCGGGAGAATAGTGCTGTTTCGTGCTTATACTGTAGTAACCGCCCAGGTGTGAAGTCGTGTCATTTCCCTCATAGAGAAGGGTGGCCCCGTTGCTTATGCGAACCTGCACGATGGCGCCGCCGATCCCGGCCCCCAGCGAGTCCGACACGGTCCCGCTCACCACATAGGTAACGGTGTCGCCCGCCTGCAATTCGACAAGAAGCAGCGTGTCGAGCTGGATGTTGCGGCTGCCCGTGGGCAGCTCGCGGTCGAGCGACCTGTATCCGTCTTTCTCAACCGTCAACGACGCGTAGTAGTAATTCTCGGCGGACAGCAGCGCCCTAAACCGGCCCGTTGAATCGCTCCATATTGTGTCGCTCACGGTCGCGCCTCCCACCCCTGCAAATCCCTGAGCGATGATCGCGGCCTTGACAAGAGGCTGGTGCGTGGCCGCGTCCGCCACAACGCCGCTTATCGTGATGGTGTCGTTTGGTCCGGCAACGGAGGGCCGCAAGGCGAAATCGGCTCGTATGGTGTCGGGAGCGCCTCCTGCCGGCTGGGAAATTTCAACGGTATTTTCGGCGCCCTGAAATCCCTGCGCACTCACGGAAATATTTGCTTTGTCCGCAACCGTTGCGGCAACGATACTGTACCTTCCCAGCGCATCAGTGCGCGTGGAATCCGTTTCCGCAATCCCCGTTGTTCCTCCGAGAGTGACAACCACGAGCGCATTTCGCACCACGACAGCGCTTCCCTCAGTCGTGACAAATCCGGCAACAACAAGCGTGTCGGCCGGCGCACTGCTGGCGCACCAGGCAACGATGAGCATGGCCGTGATGCCGCCTACCACCAGGTTTGCGCCTCCCGCCTTCCTGCCCTTCGCCATTTTCACAACCTTGCCTAATAGGAATTCTGCCCGCCAAAAAAAACAGGGGTTACCCCCCTGTTCGTCTTTCCAGCCATCTTACACAAGCTCTTCCTCTTCGTGAGGATCCCTTCGTTTGGCATCCTCTGCCGCTACTTGCGCGCCGCCCTTCTCGCCTTGAGCTCGTTCATTCTTTCGCTGATCTGCTGACACGATTCCGCCCTCGCGTCATCCACCTGAGTCTTTACAGCATCCGCCAGAGGAAGTTGGGAAATGGTCGACTTGATGAATGACTCCGCCCTTTCGCTCTCTGAAGCGACATAGATCTTCGATTCCTCCGGCGTCATCATTCTGACATTTTCTATTGTGCTCGCAGCGCTCTTTATTTGCGCTTGAATGTCTTGGGGAAGCGCCTTGTAGAGTTCTTCGTAATTGGACTGAATCTGGGTTTTTGATTCCTGAAAGGCGCCGGCGTTCGCCGTCCCAGCCATTGACCCATTTGGCGTCTGCGCGGACTGGGCATTGACAAATAAGAAACACCCGCCGATTACCACACCTGCTGCACGCAGAACTGTTTTTCTCATGAAACACCGCCCCTGATAAATATACCTCATTTTCTTCCTCACGCAAAAAGAATCAAAGCGCACGCCAACCGGATTATGTTCCTGCAAATCATAGTTTTATGAACTCTACGCTAATTGGAGAATAGCGTTTCGCTGGGGTCTGCAAGCCTCAGAACCACAAAGAAAAGCCCGTTGCCTGCCGAAGTATCTTGATGATTTTCATCCGCTTGGAAGGTTCGCACCGGTACTGTGGTGCTTCACCCCCACTCTTCGCCCGGAATTGTCCGCAGTTTTCGGCGTTCCAAGCAGCCTGGAATCGTTTCTTCCCGGCACAACGTGTCTCTTTGTAAATCACATTTTCCGAGCCGCAGTTCAATTGTGCACAATTATTTCTTAAGGTCCTTTGCAATTTCGTATTTTCTCTTGTTGTTTCAACCCGTCACTTTTTCCGGTGCTCCCCAAGAGGCGGCACCATTTCCATGAAAAAAGGAGAACCGTCATGGCGAAAAAACCGGAAGCAGACCTGGAGTTCAAGAATAAGGCCGCGGCTGTGGAACATGCGGTAGGGCAGATTGAAAAGCAGCACGGCAAGGGAGCCATCATGCGGCTCGGCTCCGCGTCGCTCGCCGTGGACATTCCCACCATACCGACGGGTTCCATCTCGCTCGACATGGCGCTCGGCGTTGGCGGATTGCCCAAGGGCCGCATCGTTGAGATTTACGGACCGGAATCCTCCGGAAAGACAACGCTTGCCCTTCACGCCATCGCGAGCGTGCAAAAGGCCGGCGGCATTGCCGTGCTCATCGACGCCGAATATGCGTTCGACGCTCTCTACGCGAAAAACCTCGGCGTGGACATCGACAACCTCCTCGTGTCGCAACCCGACACGGGCGAACAGGCGCTCGAAATCGCCGACACGCTCGTGCGCAGCGGCGCGGTGGATATCATCGTTATCGACAGCGTGGCCGCGCTCGTGCCGGCAGCGGAAATCGAGGGTGACATGGGCGATTCCCACATGGGACTTCAGGCGCGGCTCATGTCCCAGGCATTGCGCAAGCTCACCGGAATTCTCTCCAAATCTAAAACCTGCCTCATTTTCATCAACCAGCTGCGTATGAAGATCGGCGTCATGTTCGGGAACCCGGAAACGACCACGGGCGGAAATGCCCTCAAATTCTATTCGTCGGTCCGAATCGACATCCGGCGCATCGCGGCAATCAAGGACGGCGACAACGTCATCGGCAACAGGACCCGCGCAAAAGTGGTCAAGAACAAAGTGGCCCCACCCTTCAGAGAAGCCGAATTCGACATCCTGTACGGAAAGGGAATTTCCTTTGCGGGCGACGTCATCGACCTCGCCATGATGCACAACATCGTCGAGAAAAGTGGGGCATGGCTGTCGTTCGAGGGAGAACGGCTGGGACAGGGGCGCGAAAAGTCGCGCGACTTTATCGAGGAAAACAAAGACATCATGGCAAAAATCGAAAAACAGTTGCGTGACAAGCTCAAAACGCTCGGGAAGAAGCCTATGGAACTCTCCGAGGAGAAAAAGGACGAGAAGGAAGAATAAAAATGCCCAAAACAGGGAACCAGGTCCGCCGGGAATTCGTAGACTTCTTCAAGTCAAAAGGACATTTGTTTGTTCCCAGTTCTCCGGTCGTGCCGCAGAACGATCCCACCCTGCTTTTTACAAATGCGGGGATGAACCAGTTCAAGGCGATCTTTCTCGGCGAGAACAAGGAAGGGTACCACCGGGTCGCAAACTCCCAGAAATGCATGCGCGTGTCGGGGAAACACAACGACCTGGAGGAGGTGGGCCGCGACCATTATCACCATACGTTCTTCGAGATGCTCGGCAACTGGTCGTTCGGCGATTATTACAAGAAAGAGGCCATCACATGGGCATGGGAGCTCTTGACCTCGGTGTGGAAGCTGCCCAAAGACAGGCTTTTTGTCACCGTGTTCGAAACCGACGAAGAAGCCGAAAATCTTTGGAAAAGCGAAACGGACATTGAGCCCTGGCGGATCATGCGGTTTGACGCGAAATCGAATTTCTGGGAAATGGGTGACACGGGCCCGTGCGGTCCGTGTTCGGAAATCCATTACGACATCGGCAGTGAAAAAGACCGTGCACAGCTGTATAACGATCCTGTCAAGGGGGTCAACGGCGCAAACGACAGGTTCCGCGAAATCTGGAACCTTGTCTTTATCCAATACAACCGTGAAAAGGACGGAAAGCTTTCCGATTTGCCGAGTAAGCATGTTGACACGGGAATGGGCCTCGAACGCGTGGTTTCAATCCTTCAGGGCACCACGTCCAATTACGGCACCGATCTTTTTTCTCCTGTCATTGCCGAACTTTCCCGAAAGAGCGGCAGGCCCTATGCCGCAGACCAGTCCGGCATGCCCTTCCGCGTGATCGCGGACCATATCCGCGCCCTCGTGTTTGCAATTACCGACGGCGCAATGCCGTCAAACGAGGGCCGGGGCTATGTGCTTCGCCGGCTCCTGCGCCGTGCCGGCAGGTTCGGCCGCGAACTCGGTTTTCACGAACCGTTTCTCCATTCCCTCGTGCCGGTCGTGGTTTCCATGATGGGCGATGCTTTCCCTGAGATCAAGCAACGCACCGGATACGTGTCCGATGTGATCCGCTCCGAAGAAGAGCGGTTCGGTGCAACGCTTGAACAGGGAATCGAGAAATTCGGCCAGATCGTTTCCGGACTGGAAAGTTCAAAGGCAAAGACAATCCCTGGTCCGGACGTCTTCATGCTGTACGACACCTTCGGCTTTCCAATGGACCTTACGCGGCTCATGGCCGACGAAAAGGGATATGCTATCGACGAACCCGGGTTTGAAAAGGAAATGGGAAAGCAACGGGAGCGCGCCCGGGACGCTGCAAAGAAGGGCGACGGAAGCGGCCTCACCCCCGAAGGCTGGGTAACGCTTCGACAGGCGCAGGGCACCACGTTTGTCGGCTACGATCACGACGTCGCCGAATGCAACGTATGCCGGTACAAAATTATCTCTTCCGACAACCAGGGGATCCGCGAATGCCTGTTGATACTCGACAAATCTCCTTTCTACGCCGAATCGGGCGGCCAGGTTGGAGACAAGGGCTGCCTGACGACGGAAAACAAAACAGTCCTCACGGTAACGGACACCATCAAATGGAACGACATGACCGTGCATGTGGTGAAATCGGAAACGCCGTTTGACGCAAAAGAACTGTCCAAACCCGTGCATGCTGAAATTCTGCCCGACACCCGCAACCACATACGGCGCAACCACAGCGCCACGCACCTCTTGCAGGCCGCCCTGAGAACGGTGCTGGGCACGCATGTCCAGCAGTCCGGCTCGCGCGTTGCGCCCGATTCGCTCCGTTTCGACTTCACGCACCACAAGGCGCTTTCCGAAGGCGAGGTCCGTGCGGTTGAGGAGCTGGTGAATGAATGGGTGCTCGCCGATTTGTCCGTCACCACGGTTGTGAAGTCGACCGTCGAAGCAAAAAAGGAAGGCGCCATGGCGCTGTTCGGCGAGAAATACGGCGAAAGCGTCCGGGTGGTGAGCATGGGAAACGTCAGCAAGGAGCTGTGCGGCGGCACTCACGTGACCTCCACAGGCACCATAGGTCTTTTCCACATCACCGCGGAAACAAGTATTGCCGCGGGCGTGCGCCGCATCGAAGCAATAAGCGGTATGAACTCACTCAGGTTTCTTTACTCAAAGGAATCTGTTCTTGCCGCGCTGTGCCGGACGCTCAAGGTGAGCGAAGACTCTCTTGTCAACCGAGTGGAGGGGCTTGGCGGCCGCATCAAGGAACTTGAGCAGAAGGTCGCTTCCCTCTCTCAGGGCCGGGTGAAATTCCAGGCAGACGAGATTCTGGCCGAATCTGCAGCCTCAAAGGCAACATGTGCCTGGGTGGTGAAGAATCTCGGGCCGTGCGACAAGGAAACATTCGCCGCGCTGTGCGACGCGATTTCCGATGCAATCAAGAGCAGGAACCTGAACGACACGGCCGTGGCGCTCGGCGCAGCGGTTGACGGGCGCGTTCTCTTCTTCGCCACGGCCGGACACAAGGCTGTCAAGGAGTGCGGCGTACATTGCGGCGAGCTTGTTAAGGCCGCGGCGCAGAAAGCGGACGGCAGCGGGGGCGGAAGTCCGACTCGGGCACAGGCGGGCGGGAAGAACCCGGAGAAACTTGAGGAGGCGCTGGCAACCGTTCGTTCGATACTCCAACAAAAGGGCGGAGTCTGATTGAAGATTCCTCGCAGCAAGCTGCGAGGACCGCGATTACAACGGGATGCGACCCTTGGAAGTCCCCTTGTGGGATACACCCCAGTGAGCAGCCTGCAATGCGCTCGCTGTGGGACTCAACCGTTTTTGACACCAGCGAGGGCACAATGAAGAATCGAACCGTTTTTTCGAGAATCCTCGGTGCTGCGGCGTCCGGGAAAGCCTCGTACTGGGTACTTCTTGACCCGGACGATTTTTCGCCCAAGCAGGGAGCTTCAATCGCGAAAAAAGCCCAGGCCGCAGGCGTTGACGCCCTGCTGGTGGGGGGCAGCCTCGTTCATACCGACCAGTTCGGCGCCTTTGTCGCATCTATAAAAAGTGCAGTCCGGCTTCCTGTTATCCTGTTTCCTGGCGACGCAACCCAGCTTTCGCGCCACGCCGACGCGCTTCTGTATCTTTCGCTCATTTCCGGAAGAAACCCCGTCAACCTGATAAGCGAGCACGTAAAAGCCGCTCCGCTCATCAAGCAACTCGGGATCGAGCCGATTTCAACTGCCTACATGCTTGTTGAGTCGGGCGCCGTTACCTCGGTCGAATTCATGAGTAATACGCGCCCTCTTCCCCGCAACAAACCTAGGATCGCAGCCGCGCACGCACTGGCGGCCCAGTATATGGGCATGAAACTTGTCTACCTCGAGGCCGGCAGCGGCGCGCTGCATCCCGTTCCCGATGAAATGATCTCACTGGTGAAATCGGTTGTCGACATCCCCGTGATCGTGGGCGGCGGCATACGCGACGCGGCAACGGCGCTGGAAAAGATCCGGGCGGGCGCAGACATTGTCGTTACAGGCAACCTGGTGCAGTCGCCGGGCGGGCTTGACGTGATGCGAGAAATCGCCGTCGCGGTAAAGAAGACCCGGAGAAAGAACTGACGGTTAAGAACCGATAGTCACTGCAGGGGCCCGGTCGTTGCCCGCAGGGCATGCATGGACCGGAAGAGTAAGATTGGCCCTTCCTTTACTCAAAATATCCTTATCCGAATGTGAGCATTCCGTTAGCGCAACCTTAAACGTCCATCTGCGCCTCATCCTTTACTATATTTAGGAACCATGAAGAAAAATACCCCCGTTCACGCCGTGGCAACCTCAAATCCTATTGCGGTAGTCGACATCGGCACCACCTCGATCCGCATGACCGTCGCCCAGGTTGATCCAAGCGGCATTTCCCATCCCCTAGAATTTCTTCAGCAAGGTGTGAGCCTCGGCAAGGATACTTTCACAAAGGGAAATATTGAAAAAGGGACCATCGAAGAATGCGTCCGGACGCTCAAAAACTTCAGGCGGGTGCTCGAGGAGTACGGCATAACGCAGGACGATCGGATCAGGGCCGTAGCGACCACCGCGGTGCGGGAGGCGGGAAACAGGGATGCGTTCATCGACCGCATGTACATTGCCACCGGGATCCGGGTGGAAATCCTGGACGACAGGGACGTGACCCGGCTCACCTACCTGTCTGCGCGTTCGCTTTTGTCTAGAGACGCCTCTCTGTCCCGCGGTCAGGTGGTGGTGTGCGAAATGGGCGGAGGCAGCACCGAGATGCTGCTTCTTGCAAAGGGCAATATCGTCGCCACGCATTCGTTCAAACTCGGCGCGCTGCGTCTCCGAGAAATGCTGGAGAAATTCAATGCGCCCGTTTCCCGCCAGCGCACGCTCATGGTAAGCGAAATCAAACGGACCATCACCCAAATCCTTCACAGCATTCCCGCCTCAACCATCAGGAACATGACCGCGCTGGGCGGCGACGTCCGATTCGCAGCGCACCGGCTTATTCCTGACTACAATCCCCTGCTTCCGGCCCGCCTTCCGCTCGGCGCGCTCGAGAACTTTACGGAAGAGGTGATGACGCTTTCCGTCAATGATTGCGTGCGAAAATACAAGATGTCCTTTCCCGATGCGGAGACCCTTGCGCCGTCGTTGCTCTTCTACTGCATGCTCGGCCGGGCATTCTCGCTCAAGAGCGTCATCGCGTCCGACATCTCGATGCGCCACGGCATCCTCATCGAAATGACGAGGAGCGAGCCGCCGGGCGACGATTTCGCACGCCAGGTCATCCGGTCCGCCTGGGAAATCGCCAGAAAGTACAAGTGCGACGAGGCCCATGCACGGCACGTAACCTCGCTTGCCGGGGAACTTTTTTCGAGCCTCGCAGAAGAACACCAGTGCGGACCATGGCACAAACTGCTGCTCACCGTTGCGGGTATCCTCCATGATATAGGCATCTTTATCAACCCACGGAGCCATCACAAACATTCGATGTATCTTGTTCAGAACAGCGAGCTGTTCGGGCTTTCCCGGCGGGACATCCTTCTTGTGGCGCTCATCACCAGATACCATCGGCGCGCCACGCCAAAAGCACTGCACCAGGAATATGCCGGGCTCGACCGGGAGGCGCGGCTCGCCGTTGCAAAACTTGCCGCCATCCTTCGCGTCGCCGATGCGCTCGACCGTTCGCACAGTCAACGGATCGCCGGAATCCTTTGCGCCAGGGATAAAGACAGGTTCGTGATTGCGGTCCCTCACGTTGACGATCTCGCTCTCGAACAGGTTGCGCTCCAGAATAAAGGCGATATGTTTGAGGAAGTGTACGGCATGACGCCGGTGGTTGAGAAAAAAGGAGCGTCCCAATTCTAGTATGTCTACCCTACCCAAGACCGATTACATCAACCGCGAACTGAGCTGGCTCGAATTCAACGATCGCGTTCTGCAATGCGCGCAGGACGCGTCCCTGCCGGTCCTCGAACGGCTCAAATTCCTCGCCATTACCGGCTCCAACCTCGACGAGTTCTTTATGGTGCGGGTGGGCGGCCTGCAAATTCTCTCGAAGAAGAACGACTACAAGAAAGACCCGGCCGGAATGCGGCCGTCGGAACAACTGGCGGCGATACACCGGCGGACCACCGTCATGGTGGCGGATCAGTACCGGTGCTTCTCCGAACTCGAAAGGTTGCTGACGGCGTCCGGCGTCCACAGGCTGCTTCCTCACGAACTTGCGGGCGAGCAAAGCAGGCACGCGGACTATGTGTTTGATAACGAAATAGCCCCGGTACTGTCTCCTATGGCACTGTCCAATCTCCCGCAGAACCCCCTGCTTGTCAATCGGATGCTGTATGTGGCAGTACACCTGAACTCCCCCGCCGCCGGAGCGACCCGAAAGGGCCATCCGGCGCGGAGGCTCGCCATTATTCCTATTGGTAAATCCCTTGGACGGTTTATTACGCTGCCGTCCGACGGCGGGTACCATTTTGTGCTTATTGAAGACCTGATTGCCTCGTTTGCAAGCAGGTTCTTCCCGGGCGAAACCATCTCCGACATCGCTCGGTTTCGCGTCACGCGAAACGCCGACGTGTCGCTCAGAGAGGACGGTGCGGAGGACCTTGTTGCGGAGATGGAATCGGTAATTGACGCACGCAAGCGCAGCGATTGCGTGCGTCTCGAACTGGACGGCAATGCCTCGCAGGGCATGCAGTCGGCGCTTTCCGCGTTCCTCGATGCGCCGGGAAACGCGGTGTACCGTGCGAACGGCCCGCTCGACGTGTCCGCTTTCATGCGGCTCACCGAGCTTTCCGGCTACGACAATCTCAAGTACAAACCCTGGCCGGCACGGACGCCCCCGTATCTCAAGAGCGCGCCGTTGATGTTCGACATCATTGCCAAACGGGATGTTCTCCTGTTCCACCCGTACGAAAGTTTTGATCCGGTTCTCCGTTTTGTCCAGGAGGCCGCGCGGGACCCTCAGGTAGTGGCAATCAAGCAGACCCTGTACAGAACGAGCAAGAAGAGTCCAATGGTCGCCGCGCTCGCAGAGGCGGCCGCCGCCGGCAAATATGTTACCGCCATCGTGGAACTCAAGGCTAGGTTCGACGAGGAGCGCAACATCGAATGGGCAACCGAGCTCGAAGACGCCGGCGTGCAGGTGATCTACGGGGTAAAAGGACTCAAGACGCATGCCAAGGTGTTTATCGCGATCAGAAGAGAGCCGAACGGATTACGCCGTTATATGCACTTCGGGACCGGTAATTACAACGAAATAACCGCCACTATTTACAGCGACGCTTCTTACCTCACCTGCAACGAAGACCTGGGCGCGGACGCGTCCGCGTTTTTCAATTCCATCACCGGCAATACCCAGGCGCAGAAATACCGGAAGATTGAGGCCGCGCCCCTCGGCCTCAAAGAGCGCGTTATTTCACTCATTGAGGCTGAAACCGAGCGATGCCTGCAAGGTCAAAGAGGGTCCATTCAGGCAAAAATGAATTCACTCACTCATCCGGACATCATCAAGGCATTATACGCGGCATCACAGGCAGGAGTCAAAATAAGTCTTAATGTGCGTGGAATATGCTGCCTGCGGCCGGGCGACAAAGGGCTCAGCGAAACCATCGTTGTCCACAGCATCGTCGGCCGGTTCCTCGAGCACGCCAGGATATGGCGTTTCGAAAACGGCGGCAAAGACAAAGTCTTCATTTGCACGGCAGACTGGATGCAGAGGAATCTTGACAAGCGCATAGAGCTTCTCACCCCGGTGGACGACAGGGATTCCCGCGCCAGGCTCATGCGCATTCTTGACCTTTGCTTTAAAGACACGGCGAATTCATGGCGCCTGCGTGCCGACGGCACGTGGGAAAAGCTTTCCAACAACACCGGTTCAAGAAAGGACTTCAACTGCCATGCCGCGTTCTACGATGAAGTGTGCGAGAAGTCGGACCGGGCAAAACGCATGAAAAGGACTATGTTTGAGACCCATAAATCGGTAAAACAAAGAAAATAGCGCGTTATGTCGAGAAGACCGACAATCGAATCCTTGTGTAAAGAACACAAGAACGAAGACGTGCATTCGCATTTCGTCGCCCGGCTTTCGCTCCAGATTTTCGATGCCGTGTACCCCCATTTGCGATTGCCACCATCACTTCGTCCCGTTTTGAGAGCCGCCGCACTTCTGCACGACGTCGGGTATTGCGAAAATCCCGCCGACCATCAGGCGGCCGGTAGCTCAATAGTTGCAAGCAAGGGCCTGGCAGGTTTTACTGACGAGCAGGGTGAGAGCATTGCCGCGGTAATTCTTCTGCACCGAAGAGACTACACCAAGGCGTATGCCATTCCGCGTTTTGGAAGGCTTGCGAACAAGGAAACAGTTTTGTGGCTCGGCGCCATCCTGCGGATCGCCGACGGGCTCGATCACGGTCACCTGCAGAACCTGTCCATCATTTCCGTAAAACAGCAGGGCGGCGGGTTCCTTCTCTCGGCTGCCAGCCCCGGGTACCGCGCTAACATTGCCTGGGCCCAGGCAAAGGCGGATCTTTGGAGAAGGGTATTCCACAAGGAGATAAAGATTGTGGATGCCACCGGGGCGCTTGAGATTTCAAAATTTTCGGGGATCGTGCATCCAAAAGACAGCGCTCTTGGAGCTGCCCGCAGACTCTTGTACTTGCACCTTCGCATTGTTTCCGAGAACTATCAGGGCATGCTGTCGGCAGAAACCGAAGAGCCGCTGCACGACGGAAGGGTAGCCATGAGGCGCTTCCGCGCCGCGCTTCGCCTCTTTAACCAGTTCCTTCCATCGTCCTCGTGTCGCATCATCGACGAAAAGCTCGCCTTTCTGGGCCTTGCGTTGAGTCCAATCCGCGACAACGACGTCTGGCTGCACTTTCTTTCGTCCCAACAAGTTTCCGAAGCCTTTCGCGGCAACATCGATTTCGTGCATTTTCATGCTTTGCAATCGCGACTGGTAAAGACCGACAGACACACACTTCGCAAGCTGCTCACCAATCCGGACTACGCCTCGCTCATGCGAGACATCAACCGGTTCCTGCGGGTCGAACTGCCTCAGAAGATGATGAAGGACACGCATCCGCTCGAGCCGCACGCGGCGCGCAAACTTGCGTCCATTTACTTTGAGGTGCTGTCACGGCCCGGCATGAAAAAAAAGTACGATGTAAAGGAAATGCACCGCCTGCGTAAATTGTGCCGAAGGGCGCGCTACTGGTCTGAATTTTCCGAACCGGCGCTTGGCCAGCCCGCAAGCCTGTTTGCAAAACACTTCAATGCGCTGGCCGACGTTCTGGGAGACCTGCACGACGCGGACATGGCGATTGCGCGGCTCGATCCGCGGGATTCGGGCGTTACCCAGCATCTCCTGAGGATCGTTCAGGCGAACAAACGCGCACTTCTGGCCCGTTTCCAGCGGGCATGGCGTTCGCAACGCTCATCGCCGATGCTCTTTGCCGCCACCGCATTGTCGCATGAAGCAAGAAAAGACGTTATCTATTGCTATCTGGTGCGCCATGCCACGGCATCCGCAGACGCCGGCGGCAACAAACGCGCCCTCGGCGAGCACGGGATACGGGAGGCCCAAACCTCAGGAAGGGCTCTCACCCTTCTTCAATGCCGGCCGGACCTTATTGCTTCGAGCCCCCTTCCCCGCGCGCTCGACACCGCCGCGCTCCTTGCCCAGGCATTCTCCTTCTCGGCGCCGGTCACCAGAAAACACTGCCTTCTGCCCGAGGCGGACATCAACGGCACGCTTGCCTGGCTGGCGGGCGTGCGCGTCCAAACATGCGTCTGCGTGGGACACATGCCGCATCTTGATCAATTGTCAAGGACGCTTCTAAGGCCCGGCGCCAGCCGGCCCATCGAGTTTGCAAGGGCGTCCGCCTGCTGCATTTCCTTTGCGCAAAGGATCGAACCAGGCAAGGGGACGCTTGAATGGTATTTTTCGGCCAAGAAATTGAAGAGAATCGTGAACAGGATAACCAAAAGAGGATAAGGCGCGCCTCCAGCGAGACCTCACGATATCCGGCAGCACACAACTCTGCAATTTCCCTTTGAAGTTGCCGCACCCTTTTTGCATATTTACATGATTCCAACAGGCCTTAGTTTTCTTTGGCGCGGCGCCGGGCAACGGCGCGAGGAGATTCTTATGGAGTGGAAAAGAGCGATGAGAGGTTTCCTGTTCATTCTTGCATGCTCATCCGTGGCATTCCCGGGCATAACACTCGATGATTTCGCGGTAGGCGCAACGTACCGCATGACCCTCACCACCGGCGATGTGCTCGAGGGTGTCGTGGATTCGAAGAACGACACGTCGCTCATCCTCGACTGCAAGGGCAGCGCTTACGCGTTTGCCCCGACGCTCATTTCCGAATACCAATTGCTGGTTCCTCCGCCCCAGAAAACCGTAGAGCAGGCCGGCACTGTTGTTCCGGAGAAGAAGGCTGCTGCGTCCGCCCCAGTCGCGCCGACGGTGTACGACACGCTCATTGTAAAGAATCCGGAGAGCGATGATTACGGCAGGCCGAAGGAGGACCTGACAATTGTCGGGAAGATCATCAAGGAGGACAATCTGCGAGTCACCGTCCAGAAGCCCGATAACACTCAAACGTCGTACACCTTCGACCAGGTGATCCGGATGCTTCGGCATACCACGGAAAACCCTGAAGAGGACGAGATCCAGAAATACGCGAAGCCGTTGTTCTGTCCGCAGGACATGGTGCTTGTCGACCTTCCGCCGGGAAAGGCAAACAGGCCTTTCTTCAAGGTGTGTATCGACAGGTACGAATATCCGGACAAACAGGGAACGGTCCCTCAAGTGGAGGTATCGTTCGAGGACGCGCAGAAACTCTGTGAAAAGACAGGAAAGCGGCTGTGCACGGCCCAGGAATGGCGGTGGGCGTGCAGCGGGCTGGAAGGGTATGCCTATCCCTACGGCATCAACATGGAAAAGGAAAACTGCAACACGGACAGCAGGACCCCGGAGCCGTCGGGCGCGAGGAACAAATGCATCAGCAAGTTCGGCGCAATCGATATGACGGGCAATGTGTGGGAGTGGGTGACATCGACGAACGGCGCCATGGCTGCCATGGGCGGTCCCGTATCGAAATGTCAAACCGTTTCCCCGGGCGTCGGAGGCGACGCAAAGCCCACCATCGGGCTGCGCTGCTGTAAGAGCAATTGACGAAGTATACGACCACCGCCACAGGCGAGGGTTTTCATTAAGACCACTGCCATAGGCATTAAAACAAATGCTCATTCAAAGTAGCAGGAAATGAACCTCTCAGATTTTCCGCACACGAGGTTCAATCCGCTCACCGGCGACTGGGTCCTGGTATCTCCGCACCGTGCCAAACGTCCGTGGCAGGGTAAGATCGAGCAGCCGAGTGCTCTGCAATCGGTCCTCCCGTACGACCCAAAATGCTTCTTGTGCCCCGGCAACCATCGCGCCGGCAACGTTAAAAATCCCTCGTACCAGACTACGTTCGTATTTGATAACGACTTTGCGGCGCTTCTCCCCGACATTCCCGAGGAATCCATGGATGAAAAGGGCCTCCTCGTGGCCCGCGGCGAGCAAGGCTTATGCAGGGTCGTGTGCCATTCCCCCCGCCACGATCTGTCGTTCCCGCTGCTCACGCACATCGAGATCTGCGCGGTAATCGACACGTGGGCGTGCGAGTACATGGAAATCGGCTCATGGGAAAACATCAATCACGTTCTCATTTTTGAAAATCGCGGCGAAATTGCTGGTGCCTCCAGCCTGCATCCGCATTCGCAGCTATGGGCCAACAAGAGCATTCCCAACCTTGCCGCAGTTGAAACCTTCCGCCAAGAGGAATATGCCAAAAGCAAGAGCTCGTGCATGCTCTGCGACTATGTAAAGCTCGAACTGCAGATGCAGTCCCGGATGATCCTGCGCAACGACAGTTTTGCCGCGCTCACCCCGTTTTGGGCGGTGTGGCCCTACGAGGTGATGGTGCTTCCCACTGAGCACCATGCCGACCTCGGCGGGCTACCCAGAAAGGCCAGATCCGATTTTGCCGACATTCTGAACAGGCTTTCAATACGGTTTGACAACCTTTTCTGCGCTCCGTTTCCCTATTCGATGGGGATCCATCAACGGCCTACGGATGGAAAAGAGCACAAAGAATGGCACTTTCACCTGCATTTCTTCCCCCCGCTTCTGCGCTCGACGTCGGTGAGAAAACTGATGGCAGGCTACGAAGTCCTTGCCATGCCCCAGCGCGATGTGACCCCGGAAGACAGCGCGAGGAAACTGAGGAACTGTTCCGACATCCACTACACAAATCAAAAAACCGCGTAGGTCTCTTGTTTGCAAAAGAAGAATTCCGCGCCCTGGGCGGATGCGGATCTCGGAGCACAGAGCAGCGTGCAGGGGCCAACGCACCGGCTTCCTGCCCGGCGCAGACCGGCCGGCTTGTAGCGCGGCAGACAATTGATTATTTTAGCAGTATCGCGTTTGAGGAGCACCATAATGAAACGATACGTCGATCATGATCAGATTGTTGAAAAGAACAGGGCCACTGCCCGCTCGTACGAAACCGACGCACGGGACAAATCCCTGGAGGAAAAGGGCTACAACCTTCAACAACGACAGCAGGAAGCATCGTGCTTCAACTGCAAGATGAAGCAGAAATGCCCTCAATTCAGGTCAAAGCGCACCGGCGGTACCGCGGGCGTCGTTTCCTTTGGCGGAGACCAGAAATTCATTTGCAACCGCTACATGCCTAACCCGGCGCCTTCACAGTCGATGTCCGCCAAGCAGGTGAAATCATTGTTGAAAAACGCAAAGAGAGGTTTACAATGAAAGAGCAGGCGAACTCTCCGCTCGAGTTGTACGAGAAGGCCTATCGGCTGCAGTACGACGAGAACAAGATTCCGGAGGCATGCCGGCTTTACAAGGCCATCATGGACGAATTCCCGGACAGCAACGAATGCGGTTATGCCGTGATTCAACTGGAAAAGATCATTGCCAATACCATGTCAGATCGCATTGTGGTTTCGTCGAGGCTCAATACCGTGCTTGCGGTCGCGGCAATCACCGTGAGCATCGTGTCACTGGCTGCGGTGGTTATTGTCGGAAGCTTCCTCACCAAGACCGTTAATTCCCGGTTGTCCAGTCTCTCCGCAGTTTCTCACGACCTGGCCATGCAGGAAGCGGCAAAGGCAAAAGCCAGCGAAGAGGCCCTCCAGAGAAAAGCGGTTGCCGAAGAAAAGCCCGCGGCGGACACTGCCCCGGCGGCACGGCCACGACCTTTGCCCGAACCGCCGCCTGTCAGAGAAGTTAGAACAAAAGGGAAGAAAGAAGCCGGGGCGGTGCCGAAGGCGTCAAAACAACGCAAATCCACGGTCCCCACATCCCACCAGGACAGCGTTTCCTTTTTCTAGATAAGAATCCACAAAAGCTCATTCGCATGGACACTGCTGAAAAGATAAAGAAATCGGTGATCGAGGGCAATGTGCTCGACGATCAGGGCAACTGGGTGCCGCTGGTGGAGCGCATGGATGTGGAGAAGAAGATCCTCGACCGGCTTACGGGCGGAAAGGTACTGTGCAACGGACGCTGGGTTCCCATATCGCACGCAAGTGAAACCGCCAGGAAAGAGGGAATCGCCCCGCCGCAGGAAACAAGAAGCTTCAGCAGGAGAAGGGCGCCCAAGTCGGTCTAACTGAGCGTTGGAACGTTTTGCGCCGCCACCCCGTTTATATGTGTCCCGCTATTGCACGCCGGCATTGATTGCCCGGACATCATTGACTACCCGCGTTTTATCAGTTCAACGAGTCGCTCAAGCTGTTTTTGCAGCCGGTTACAGTCCGAATCGTTATGTGCGGACAGGCTTTTTGTAACATTATGAACCCATCTCTCGTCATCATGCTGTCCGCCTGGACGTTTGTGGCCATCTGGACCGCGGGCGTTATTGCGTCCCAACGCCGCGTGCACCCAAAAGCGCTTTTTTACTTGTTCTTTGTGGAATTGTGGGAACGCTTCAGTTACTACGGCATGCGCGCCCTGCTCATTCTCTATCTCACCAAATCATTCGGCTTCTCCGATGACAAGGCCTACGGCATTTACGGCGCATACGGTGCACTCGTGTACGCAACGCCAGTGCTGGGCGGGCTTGTCGCAGACAGGCTTCTGGGCCTTCGCAACTCCATCGTGCTGGGAGCCGTGCTCATGGCAATGGGCCATTTTGCAATGGCCTTTCCCCAACAACCAGTTTTGTACATGGCCCTCGGGTTCCTTATTGTCGGAAACGGCTTTTTTAAACCCAATATTTCAAGCCTCGTGGGAAAACTGTATCCCGACGGCGACCTGCGGCGGGACAGCGGGTTTACCCTGTTTTATATGGGGATCAACACCGGAGCGTTTCTTACCCCTCTCACCTGCGGCGCCATAGGAGAATTGTACGGCTGGCACTGGGGATTTTCACTCGCAGGGATCGGCATGGTAATCGGCCTGGCGGTCTTCCTGGCTGGCGGCCGCGCCGATGCCTACGAAGACAAAGGACTCGCGCCGAACCCGCAACTGTTGACAAAACAGATTGGCCTGTTCTTCCGGTTCAGGGACGTCCTGTACGCCGGTGCGCTCCTCCTGGTGCCGTGCGCCGCCTATCTGGTCAGACACAACGATATCACAAAATGGCTGGTTGTTGGCTTCGGCGCGACCGTGCTGTGCTCCCTCTTCGCGTACGCGCTCAAACAGGAAAAACAACAGCGCGAACGGCTGTTTGTTGTCCTGGTTCTGTTTGCATTCACCGTCCTGTTCTGGACCTTCTTCGAGTTGGCAGGCAGCTCCATCAGTCTGTTTACCGACAGAAACGTCAACAGGACACTCGCCGGCTATTCCCTCCCCGCAAGCATGTTCCAGGGTGTCAACCCGCTGTTTATCATTGTCCTTGCGCCGCTCTTTGCAGCTGCCTGGAAGAGGCTCGCGAACCGCGGCGTTCGGCTTTCGGCGCCGACGCAGTTCAGCCTCGGTTTGCTCCAACTGGGCGCGGGATTCCTCGTGCTCGTTGCAGGCGCGAGCGTTGCAGGCCCTTGCGGTCTTGCACCCCTCTATTCGTTGGTCGCCGCCTACCTGCTCCACACCACGGGCGAGCTATGCCTGTCACCCATCGGCCTTTCGCTGGTCACCAAGCTATCTCCAAAATCAATTACCGCGTTTGTGATGGGGATATGGTTCCTGTCGTCGTCGTTTGCACACACTATTGGAGCTGAGATTTCCAAGATGACTTCACAGCCGGCAGAGACGGCGGTACTGGCATCGTCGCCTGCGCAGAGCTTGCATTTGTATACGGGAGTATTTGCCGCCGTTGGATGGGTCGCGGTTGGGGCGGCGGTGGTTTTGTTCGCGTTGGGGCCGGGGATAAGAAGGTGGATGAGCGGGGTGAGGTGAGGGACAATCAGTGAATTGCTTCTTCCAAAAAGAACCTGGCCGGCGTTGACGCGACCGCAGGCGAGTCGAGGAGGCCCGGCGCCTCTGCCGCCGAAGCGGACACTGTCGGGAGAATGAGGAAACTTCTTTCTGCGGTAAGAGAGTGAATCTATCGGACAATCCGTATCACATAAACTCTTTTGCCGAGAACAGATTTTCCTGCCCCGAGCGCCCCATCTGCAAGGCCCGAAACGTTTTCCCCGGACCAGACCCTTCTTCCCTCCACCGAATAAACTTCGAAGCAACCGACGCCTGTGGGCAGGTCAAGACGGCCATTGACATTGGCACGGACGGTATATTCGGGGCGCGTTGCGTTTTCCCGCAGACGAACGGGCTTGGAGGTAACCGGCACCGCGCCTGTCACCCGTTTGTACATTTCCTCTCCGGCAAGCAGCAGCGCGCCCTCGCCTTCCGAGCTCGAATAATTGTCGTACATGTCGTTGCCCGGCTCCTGCGTTACGGTCTGGCAGTACATCAGCATGCCGTTGGAGGCGATGTTCCTCACCAGACCGGACCATGCTTTACGCATGGGAGGAGTGAACGTCGCAGAATCGAGGATCCTGTTGCTAATACCCCAGGCCATGGCAAAGCAGAAGAACGCGGTGGAGCTTGTTTCGTGTATGGGAAACTGCACCGAATCGAGGAGGCTCGTGGTCCACAGCCCGTCTCCCTGCTGAAGCGCAACGACGGCTGTCAACTGGTCGCGGAACTGGGTTATCATCGAGTCCCGACCGTGGTAATTTGCAGGAGTGTACTTGAGCACGCGCGCCTGGCCGCCCAGCACCCAGGCCTCGCCGGGCCCCCAGAAAACCGGCTTCCCGTTTGCCGCGGAGTCGGGCGGCTTGTAGCCGGCATCGCGCCAGTAGAGGTGAAACGTGTCGCTATACAGCACACGGGCGTCTTCCCACCAGCATTTGTAAAGCGTGTCCAGGATGCGCGTCTGCCCGGTAATGGAGGCAAGCATTGCCAGACCCGGCGGCGCCATGTACAGGGCGTCGCACCAGTACCAGTACGAGCTTCCCGAGGGAGGATTTGTCAGAAAATCCGACGTCACGCGGTTGAGCCACGGCTGGTACATGTCCTTCTTTGTTGTGTCCGCCGCGAACATATACGATTCGCAGAACGTCTGGGCGCAGCACTCGTTGTCCGGGTTTCCCGACGCGGGCGCCCAGTTTACCCCCGTACCGAACTTGACGATGCTGTCGAGGTATTGAGGATCTTGCGTGTGACGATA
>Ga0181527_1000091_pt1 | contig 96833 bp, 73 predicted proteins | sample PEATcosm2014_Bin_30_FD_119762 | JGI IMG/M metagenome (GOLD analysis project Ga0181527, IMG submission 119762) | Peatland microbial communities from MTU Mesocosm Facility, Houghton, MI, USA - PEATcosm2014_Bin06_60_metaG | ecosystem: Environmental > Terrestrial > Soil > Wetlands > Peat | place...
CCCGAACCCGGGAAACTCTCGAACAAGCCATTGCCGATGCCCTCAAAAGGATCACACCGGACAACGCCAGGGCGTGGTTCAGGCTCTGCAATGCAGTCTACAGCATTTCCTAAAATGCTCTAATAAACACTGCGCCTACGGCGCGCTGGATAGAGTTGATTTGTTTTGGGGGCTTTCCGAGAAGTTTGTTTTCCGGGCCTGAAGAGTGGTGCTAATTCGCCACCCGCGAACGCCTACGGCGCGCTGGATGGAGTTGATTTGTTTTGGGGGCTTCCAGGGAAGTTTGTTTCCGGGCCTGAAGGCCGGGATTATCCCTGGCTGTTTCAGGGGCCTGAAGGCCCCTGCTCCCTCCGGAATTGCGATCCCACCCTCTTCGCAAAGAACGCGAAAAGGGTGGGCATGGATTATTTCGGTTGGGCCTGCACGCCGGACGGCGGCTGAGGCGTGGTCTGCGCAGGTGCAGCGGGTTGAGCGGGGGCAGTTGCGGCCGGAGGAGCCGGCTGAGTTGATGGCGCCGCCGGAGCGGCGGGCGCGGCGGGCGCGGCCGGCTTCGGCGTTGGCGCGGCGTTGGGTTGCGCGCCCGCGCCAGGATGCTGAGGCATGGGACGATTGCCGGGCATCGGGGGATGCGGCGGCTGCGGCAATTCGGTTACGTCGACCAATTCAACGTCGAAGATGAGGTCAGACTTGGCGGGAATGCCGGGACTGGCGGGAGAGCCGGGACGCTCGGGCCGGTCGGGAATGGCACGGGTGCCGTAGGCCATTTGCCAGGGAATGAAGATGCGGCGCTTGCCACCGATTTTCATGCCCTCGAGGCCGTAGTCGAAGCCGGGGATTACTCGGCCTACGCCTATTGGAATCGTCATGGGTACGGGATCGGCCATCTTGGGCTTTCCATCGGGACCGAGCTCGGGCTTGCCGTCGGGTCCAATGGCGGGCTGCTTGTGGTCTTCCCAGGAGTCGAACTTGATGCCATCGGCGGCGCGCCAGCCGGTGTACTTAAGGTGCCAGAGCTTGCCCGTTTCACCCTCTGCACCCTTACCGACGGTGATGTCCTCATAGCGCAGGGCGAAGGGCATCTTGACCGGAAGGTGAGCCACCCTGGGCACGCCGGGAGGGAGCTTGATCCAGGGTTCAGGGGCGGGGGCGGCTGTTGTGGATGGCTTGGCAGTGGAAGAATTGGAGGTGGCCGCGGGAGAGGCTGCCTTGGGGGCAGCGGGGTTTGCGGCGGGGGTTTGGGCGAATGCGGCAGAAGTCCATGCCGCCAGGACGAGGACGAGAACAAAGCGATTCATGGTTGCGAATATCTCCGACTGGATTACCCCCCGAAGTTTATCAGGCCTGGGGTGAGGAATGCGCGCATCAGTCCATGAGCATGGCTGCGAGGAGCGCGGTGCGCGGGGCAAGATGGTCGACGAGGACCGACTCGTGGCGGGCGTGCGCGCCTTCGCCGACTGCGCCCATTCCATCGAGCGTGGGAATGCCGAGGGCGGCGGTGAAGTTGCCGTCGGAGCCGCCGCCGGTGGAGGCTTCGTTGAGCGTGAAGCCCAGCTCGCGGGCGAGCGCCTGCGCTTTGCGGAAGAGCTGAGCGGTTCCGCGGCTGCGCTCCATGGGCGGGCGGTTGATGCCGCCGGTGACGGTGAGCGTGCAGCGTGGGTCGACTGATTTGAGGGCGGCAAATCTGCGTTCGATGCGGGGGCCGTCGGCGCGGCGCACGATGCGGGCTTCGACTTCGGCCCAGGCGTGGGCGGGGATGACGTTGGTTTTTGTGCCGCCGCCCGCGACGCCGACAGAGACGGTGAGGCCGCGCTTGAGGCCGGTCGAGGAATGGGACCGAGAATCGGACGAGGATTCGGGCGAGGAATCGGACCAGGAGCTGACTTTCTCGATGATGCGCGCCAACTCGCGAAGGGCGTTCGCGCCTTTTTCGAAGTCGACTCCGGCGTGGGCGGCGATTCCTTTTACGTCGATGCGCCAATTGCCGATGCCCTTGCGGGCGGTTTTGTAGGCCAGGCCCTGCGCGGGCTCGAGGACGTAGACGGCGGAACAGGTCTTTGCGAGTTTTTCCGTTATCGGGCGCGAGACGGTGCTGCCGATCTCCTCGTCGCCGTTGAGGAGGAGAACGATTTCACGGCGGAGCAAGTCTGCTTCGGTGAGCATTTCAATGGCGGTGAACGCCATGGCGACGCCGGCCTTCATATCGAGCGTTCCCGGGCCCCAGAGACGGCCGGCACTCAGCCGGCAAGGCATGGTTTGGAGAGTGCCGAGGGGCCAAACTGTGTCCAGATGGCCGAGGAGCAGGATGGGCTCGGCGGCTTCCTTTGAATGCGAATGCCCGAAGCGGAGTTCGAGGACATCGCCAAGGGTGTGCTGACAGTGGATTTTGACGCGGGCACCCAGGTGCTTGCCACGCGCGGCGGCGAGGGCGAGGCAGGCATCCACGGCTGCCTTGTCGTCGGAGGGGGATTCGGCCTGAACCAACTGGCGGGTGAAGGCGACGAGGCTCGGCTGCTTGCGGCGGGCGCCGGCCAGCAGAGCGCGCATGGGAATCTTCGAGTTCGCTGACGGCGGCATTCGTGCCTCTTTGGCCAGATTCGAGCTGGTCGAGCCCGAAAGACTCCTTGATTCTACGACAGTTATGGACAGCTTCCGAAGAGTTTATCAGAAAGGCTCCATAGCTCAAATTGACTCATGGTGTGGCAAAAATGCCACACAGCCGGATTCTGAGGCGGCGTCTATTCTAAAGACGGAAAAGGTTTTCAAAGCCGGAGAGGCACATTGGGTCAAAGAGCGCACCAGGAACAGACGATCGCGGAACCACTTGAATTTTCAGGCGTGGGACTGCACTCGGGCGCGCCTGTAACGATGCGGCTGCTGCCGGCACCGGCGGGCTCGGGGATTGTTTTCCGGCGCACCGATCTGGACAACTTTGAGATTCCCGCAACGGGCCGCAACGTGGCCAAGGTGAGCTACGCGACGAGCTTGATGCGACAGAGCGTGCTCATCTCGACGACGGAGCACCTGCTGTCAGCGCTGATTGGCATGGGCGTCGACAACGTGATTGTGGAGATCGACAACCTGGAGCTGCCCATCCTGGACGGGAGCGCGCTGCCCTATGTGGAGGCGTTCCGGAGCGTGGGGATTCGCGAACAGCGGAGGCGGCGGGAGACGCTTCGCGTGCTGCACCCGGTGGAGGTGCGCGAGGGCGACAAGTTTATTGGCGTCTATCCAGGGGCCGGCTATCGAATCTCCTACACGATCGACTTTCCCGCGCCGATCGGGCAGCAGAAGACCTGCATCGATCTGGCAGCGGAGACCTACGGGAGCGAGATTGCTCCGGCGCGCACGTTTGGCTACAAGGCGGATGAGCGGAAGCTGCGCGACATGGGGCTGATTCGCGGGGCGAGCCCGGAGAACGCGATCATTTTAGGGGCGGGCGGGCCGGAAAATGGACCGTTGCGCTTTCCCGACGAATATGTGCGGCACAAAGTGCTCGACCTGATCGGCGACCTGGCGCTGGCGGGACGCAGGCTGGAGGGTCACGTGGTGGCCGTTCGCGCGGGGCACGCGATGCACACGGCGTTTGTGTCGCGGCTGATGAAAGATCGCTCGGCGTGGGAGCTGGCCCATGTGCCGGTGGACGCGCCTGTGGCCGCAGAGGCCGAGCCGGATGCTACTGGCAGCATGAGCGAAGCTGCGCTGGCGGGCGCGTAAACGCGTTGCAGTAGCACGCGGTGTTTGGCCGCGACCATTCGAGGCGGGGGTTGCCGGTCTGAAGACCGGCACTCCTTTGGGCGCCGTCCCTACGGGACTCCAGACTATTTTTCGCTGGCTTCCCCGCTCTAAAGAGCGGGGCTAACAAACACTGCGCCTACGGCGCGGGGTCTCTCGACGCGCCAGCCCTATTGCGAGATGAGGCAGAACAAGAAAAACGGAGAGCAGGTTAAGTTTTGTGCTCGCGTGCGCCGTGCTGAGGCGCGGGGATAACCAATTCGCCGCGGAGAACGCCTACGGCGCGAGTGATCAGCAGGATCCCCAAACACTCTCCCATTGAAGCGCGAGCTCGACGGTCGTTTGGCTTCAACTGCGGCATTTCATCATCAGCGAAACCTTGTTAGCCGATTCGTTCGATTGCGATGGCTGTGGCTTCTCCACCGCCGATGCAAAGCGAGGCGATGCCGCGGCTGAGCTTGTGTTGCTCGAGCGCGGCAAGCAGCGTGACGAGGATGCGCGCGCCGGATGCGCCGATGGGATGGCCAAGCGCACAGGCGCCGCCGTGGACGTTGACCTTGTCGTGGGGAAGGCCCAGGTCGCGCATGGCCGCCATGACGACAACGGCGAAGGCCTCGTTGATTTCGAACAAATCGATGTCGTGGGCGGCGAAGCCCGTTTGCTGCATGAGACGGCGAATGGCGCCGATGGGCGCGGTGGGAAAGAGCGCCGGTGTGTTGGCGTAGGTGGAGTGGCCCGCGACGATTGCCAACGGCTTGAGGCCGCGGCGATCCGATTCGGAGCGGCGCATGAGGACGAGCGCGGCGGCGCCGTCGGAGATGGCGCTGGAATTTGCGGCGGTCACCGTTCCGCCGTCGCGAAAGGCCGGCTTGAGGTGGGGAATTTTGTCAGGAGTGGCTTTGAGCGGAAGCTCATCGTGGGCGACGAGGCGCTCGGTTTTGCCGGCGGTCACGGTGAGGGGCACGATTTCGGCGGAAAAGGCGCCTTCGGCAGTGGCTTTTTGCGCGCGGGTGAGGGACGCGAGCGCGAATTCATCCTGCGATTCGCGGGTGAATGAGTAGGTCTGGGCGCAGTCTTCGGCGTATGTGCCCATCAGACGGCCTTTGTCGTAGGCGTCTTCAAGGCCATCGAGAAACATGTGGTCAACAAGGCGGCCGTGGCCGATGCGATAGCCTGCACGCGCGCGGTCGAGGAGATAAGGAGCATTGCTCATGCTTTCCATGCCGCCGGCAACCACGATCTTCGCGCTGCCTGCAAGAAGCAGATCGTGCGCCAGCATAACGGCCTTCATGCCGGAACCGCACATTTTGTTGATGGTGACTGCGCCGGTGGAGGGGGACAGCTCTGCTGCAAGGGCGGCCTGACGCGCAGGAGCCTGGCCGAGGCCGGCAGGAAGAACGCAGCCGAGGAGGACTTCGTCGATTGCGTCGGGGGGGATTCCGGCGCGCTCGACACTGGCGCGGATGGCGGCAGCGCCGAGTTGGGGAGCGGTGAGGTCTTTGAGGTCGCCCTGGAACGCGCCGATGGGCGTGCGCGCGGAACCAACAATCACGATGGGATCGGACAGGAGCATTCGTTTTTCCTCATTTCTCACCGGGCAAGTCTCACTCGTTAACGCGGGGCCATGCGGAGCGCTCCGTCGAGGCGGATGGTTTCGCCGTTGAGCATTGGGTTTTCGCAGATGTGCTTTACCAGTGCGGCGAATTCCGCGGGCTGGCCGAGGCGGGCTGGAAATGGAATGCTTTTGCCGAGCGCGTCCTGCACTTCGGGCGAGAAGCCGGCCACCATGGGCGTGGCGAAAACTCCGGGGGCGATGGTGACCACGCGAATGCCGAAGCGCGCCAGCTCGCGGGCAACGGGCAGGGTGAGCGCAACGACGCCGCCTTTTGAAGCAGCATAGGCGGCCTGACCGATCTGGCCATCGTAGGCCGCGATAGAGGCGGAGTTGACGATGACGCCGCGCTCGCCGTCCTGGCCGGGCGTTTCTTTTGCGATGGCGGCGGCGGCAAGGCGAATCATGTTGAATGTGCCGACGAGGTTGATGCTGACGGTTTTGGCAAAGGTCTCAAGGCTGTGTGGGCCTTCACGGCCGACGACGCGCTCGGAGGGGGCGATGCCGGCGCAATTGATGAGCGAGTGGAGGTGGCCAAAGGCGCTGAGCGCGAGATCGACAGCGGCCTGCGCGTCGTGTTCGCTGGTGACGTCGGTGAGGACGAAGCGGGCAGATGCGCCCAGTTCGGCGGCCAAGGCCTCGCCGGATGTGCGATTGGTGTCGGCGATGACGACGGAGCCGCCTTCACTGACCAGCAGGCGCGCCGTGGCTGCGCCCAACCCCGATGCGCCGCCGGTGACAAGAAAGACATGATTGCCGATTTGCATAGGAAGGTTCTCTGCTCGTCGAGGTCCCGAGCGCAGCATATCATTCAAAAGAGCATCCGCGATCACGCGGATCGGATGTTGGGAGGCAAAAAGCCTTGAATCCTGTTTCGTCCGGCGCGCCTATCACACAACTCAGCGAAGAAGAGAGGCTGTTTCGCGACAGCGTGAGGAGGTTTGCCCGCGATGAGGTTGCGCCGCTTGTGCGCCGGATGGATGCAGAGCAGCAGATGGATGCGGCACTGCTGAGCAGGCTATTTGAGCTGGGTTTGATGGGGATCGAGATTCCGGAGGAGTTTGGCGGGAGCGGAGGATCGTTTTTCGATTCGGTGCTGGCGGTGGAGATGCTCTCGGCCGTGGACCCCGCGGTGGCGCTGGTCGTGGACGTGCAGAATACGCTGGTGGCGAGCGCGCTGCTCGGCTGGGGCACGCCGGAACAGAAGCTGAAGTATTTGCCCCGGCTGGCGGCAGATACCGTTGGCGCCTATGCGCTGAGCGAGGCGCGCTCGGGGTCAGATGCGTTTGCGCTCGAGACCCGTGCGGAAAGGCGCAGCGGCCAATATGTGTTGAACGGGCGCAAGCTCTGGATCAGCAACGCCAAAGAAGCGGGACTGTTCATCGTCTTTGCGACCGTGGACGCGAGCGCCGGCTATAAAGGCATCACCGCATTCCTGGTGGAGAAAGGCACGCCGGGATTCGCGATCGGCAGGAAAGAAGACAAGCTGGGGATTCGCGCGTCGAGCACCTGCGAGCTGATTTTGGACGAGTGCGCGATTTCCGCGGCGCAAGTGCTGGGCGAGGCGGGCAAGGGCTACCGGATTGCGATGGAGACTTTGAACGGCGGGCGAATCGGCATCGGCGCACAGATGCTTGGGCTGGCTGAAGGCGCGTGGGGCCACGCCCAAAAGCACGCCAAGGAGCGCAAGCAATTCGGCAAGCCGATCGCGAAGTTCCAGGCGATGCAGTTTCAACTGGCGGAGATGGCGACCGAGATTGAGGCCGCGAAGCTGCTGGTCTACAACGCGGCGCGATTGAAGGATGCGGGGCAGGAGTTCCGGAAGGAAGCGGCCATGTGCAAGTACTTCGCGGCGCGGATGGCGGAGCACGTGGCGAGCCTTGCGGTGGAGGTTCTGGGCGGGGCGGGATTTGTGAAGGAGGCCCCCGTGGAGAAGCTCTACCGCGACGCAAAGATCGGAACGATCTACGAAGGCACGTCGTTCATGCAGTTGGCGGCAATCGCGAAGGCCGTTCTCTAGATTTCCGGGAAATAGTGGCTGTGGCGCCCGTCACACCACTTTGGGCCGGTCAGGCCGGCGGATAGGCCGTAAACCAAGGCGCGGAGCAGGCTCCGTTCAAGCGGCTGTAGTTGTCAGATTCTGAATAACCTTTCGCGTTCGATACCCCCAAAACCTGACACCGGTCTCGAGGATTGTTGTGCCCGCCCAGGCAAGTAACACGGAGGTGGGATTACCACTCGGGTCCAAGATCCCCCAAACGTACTATATAGTAACGTTTATCGGTACCCATATTTGTGGATATAGTTGGACATATTAGTAATCCTTAATGATTACTTCAGTTTGCCTTGGCGATAAATCTCGTTCGCGCGCCGATAAGGATTTCGCGCCCGTTCGGAGGGCCTATGCGCCATTTGAAGTTCAGTTTCATTGTGCTGCTGACTCTTATCTGCAGCATCGCTCTGAGCGGTTGCGGTGGGTCTATTGTCGCAACGAATACGGCAACTGGAACGCTGATCACGTCATTGAGTACGGTCGATTTCGGCCAGGTGGCTGTCGGCAAGACCGTGAGCACGAGCATCACGGTTACGAACGAGGGATCGGCGGCGGTTGAGATCTCTGCGTTAGATCTGACTGGGCAGCCCTTCTCGATGAGCGGCGGAAGCAGCGTGCCGATGACAGTCGGCGCCAACGCCAGCGTTACAGTAACCATCCAATTCGACCCCACGGCGTCAGGGCCGGCAACCGGCCAACTGACCATTGCCAGCAACGCGTCGAATGCGACCTCGGCAACGGTGGCCCTGAGCGGCATGGGCGTGCCGGTGCTGACCGGGCTGAATTGCGTAGACGGATCGGTTACGGGAGCATCCAGCGACACTTGCACAGTGACACTGAATGCAACGGCGGCCAGCGGCGGCCTGAATGTGGCCCTGGCAAGCAACGACAGCGCGGTAACTGTTCCGGCGTCGGTGACGGTGCCGACAGGCGCGAACAGCGCGACTTTTACCGCGAGTGTCTCGCCGGTCACGACAGTACAAGCGGCTACGTTAACCGCCAGCGTTGGCGGTGTGGCGGAGACGTTCGCGGTTGAGCTGGGCGCAGCAATCCCCGTTCTGGGGATCAGTGCCAACAACCTGGCGTTTGGCACCGTACCCGTGACCTCGGCGGTTACGCAACCATTGGTTCTTTCGTCAACGGGAACGATGCCGGTGACCGTAAGCGCGGCATCTCTGACGGGCGCCGGCTTTGCCATCACAGGCGAAGGCCTGCCGGTGACACTGGCCCCAGGTCAAACGGCAACACTAAGCGTGCAGTTTGACCCGAGCACAGCAGGGGCAGAAACAGGGCAACTGTCGCTGAACAGCAATTCTTCGAACGGGGCGTCGATGGTGGTGGGCCTGAGCGGCACCGGAGTGCCGGTGCTGACGGCTCTGAGCTGCGCCAACGGGACCATTACCGGGGCGGGAACTGACAGCTGCACGGCAACTTTGAACACAGCTGCGGCGAACGGCGGCTTCGTGGTGAGTCTCTCCAGCAACAATTCGCTGGCGACCGTGCCGGCCTCAGTAACAGTGGCGGCAGGTTCAAGCAGCGCCAACTTTACGGTGAATGTGTCGCCGGTCAATTCCGCAGAGACCGCTATTCTGACGGCGAGTGCGGGCAGCGTTTCGGAAATCTTCACGCTGGACCTCAACACCTCATCGCCTATCCTGAGTTTGAGCACGTCCAGCATAGACTTCGGCGATGTGGTTACGAATATTCCCGCGACGGAAACCCTTACCCTGTCTTCTACAGGGACTTCAGCGGTGACGGTCAGCGCGGCTTCATTGACGGGAGCCGGGTTTGCGGCTTCCGGGGCCACGTTCCCATTGACCCTGAATCCCAATCAAGCTGCAACAGTCACTTTGCAGTTCGATCCCACTACTACAGGTTCGTCGACGGGTGAGCTCGACCTGACCAGCAACTCATCCGATGGAGCTTTGAAGAGGATCGGGATCATTGGAAGGGGTGTGCCAAGACTGACCCGGTTGAGCTGCACCAATACAACGATTACGGGAGCGGGTACCGACAACTGCACGGTGGCGACGGGCGCGGCTGTACCGAGCGGCGGCCTGAATGTAGGCCTGGCCAGCAACAATTCGTCATTCGTGGTACCAGCCTCAATGACGCTGGCGGCCGGCTCTACGAGCGGGAGCTTCTCCGCAACTGTCTCCGCCGTAAACGTAGCGCAAGCTGTGACAATTTCGGCCAGCGCAACAGGCATCTCCGCGTCCACCAGCGTGCAGTTGGAAGCGGCTGCAATCTCACTGGGCGTCAGTTCGTCGAGCCTGTCGTTTGGCAATGTCAACGTGAATACGGCCACAACGCAGACACTGACCTTGTCTTCGACCGGGACTTCGGCAGTGACGGTCAGCGCAGCGACCGTGGCCGGAACCGGGTTCACGGTTTCGGGAGCTACGTTTCCGCTGACTTTAAACCCCAATCAGACGGCAACGTTGACTGTGCAATTCGACCCAAGCACAGCAGGAGCGGCCACGGGCCAGCTCACTCTGACTAGCAACTCCTCGAGCGGCAGTTCGACCCTGATCGGCCTAAGCGGCACGGGAGTGCCCGTGTTGAGCGGGCTGAGCTGCAGCAGCGGGTCGATGACCGGGGCGGGAACCGATAGCTGCACGGTCACGCTGAACGTGGCGGCAGCCAGCGGTGGATTCGCTGTCAGCCTGGCCAGCAACAACTCTGCAGTCACCGTGCCGGCATCCGTGACCGTTGCCGGCGGGTCGACCTCTGCCAGCTTCACGGCTACCGTGTTCTCGGTCAGTACGGCTCAGACCGCGACCTTAACCGCAAGCGCGAACAGCGTAGCTAAGACATTCGGCCTGCAGCTGAACGGCGGGGTGCCTACGCTAAGCGCCCTGAGCTGCAGCAACGGATCGTTGACCGGTGCCGGGACAGACAGTTGCACAGTAACGTTGAGTACGGCGGCGGCCAGCGGTGGATTCATTGTCAGGCTAGCCAGCAACAATAGCTCCGTTACGGTGCCTGCTTCAGTCACAGTGGCCGCTGGCGCCACGACGGCCAGCTTTACGGCTACGGTTTCCGCAGTCAGCACGGCTCAGACCGTGACCCTGACAGCGAGCGCCAATAGCGTCGCCGAGACTTTCGCCCTGCAACTAGGGTCGTCGGTTCCCACCCTGAGCGTGAGCGCCGGAAGCATAGGCTTTGGCAGCGTAACCGTGAATACGGCTACGACGCAGACTGTGATTCTTTCGTCGACTGGGACCGCAGCCGTGACCATCAGCGCCGCGACCGTGACTGGATCGGGCTTCACCGTCTCGGGCGCCAGCTTCCCGTTGACACTGAACCCCAATCAGACGGCTACGCTGACGGTGCAGTTCGATCCCCTGATTGCGGGTGCGGCTAACGGCTCGTTGACCCTGACCAGCAACTCCTCCAGCGGGACCTCGACCGTGATCAGCCTTAGCGGCACCGGCGTGCCCGTGTTGAGCGGGCTGAGCTGCACGAGCGGGTCGATGACCGGGGCGGGAACCGATAGCTGCACGGTCACGCTGAACGTGGCGGCAGCCAGCGGTGGATTCGCTGTCAGCTTAGCCAGCAACAACTCAGCAGTGACTGTGCCGGCCACCGTGACCGTTGCCGCCGGATCGACCACCGGAAGCTTCGCGGCGACCGTGTCCTCGGTCAGTACGGCTCAGACCGTGACCTTGACAGCCAGCGCCAACAGTGTGGCCGAGACCTTCTCGCTGCAACTGGGGGCGTCAGCGATTACGCTCGGCGTCAGTTCGTCCAGCCTGTCGTTTGGCAACGTCAATGTGAATACGGCCACAACGCAGACCCTGACCCTGTCTTCGACCGGGACTTCGGCAGTGACCATCAGTGCAGCGACCGTGAGCGGGAGCGGATTCACAGTTTCGGGAGTGACGTTCCCGATCACCTTAAGCGGCAGTCAGACGGCGACGCTCACGGTGCAGTTCGACCCTACAGTAGCTGGGGCGGCTTCGGGTTCCCTCACCTTCACCAGTAACTCGTCGAGCGGGAGCTCGACCGTGATCAGCCTTAGCGGCACGGGCGTGCCTGTGTTGAGCGGGCTGAGCTGCAGCAGCGGGTCGATGACCGGGGCGGGAACCGATAGCTGCACGGTCACGCTGAACGTGGCGGCAGCCAGCGGTGGCTTCACTGTCAGCCTGGCCAGCAACAACTCGGCAGTGACTGTGCCGGCCACCGTGACCGTTGCCGCCGGATCGACCACCGGAAGCTTCACGGCAACCGTCTCCTCGGTCAGTACGGCTCAGACCGTTACACTGACCGCCAGCGCCAACAGTGTGACCGAAACCTTCGCGCTGCAGTTGGGCGCGGGAGTGCCCACGCTCAGCGTGAACGCCGCTACGATAGCCTTCGGCAATGTGAATTTGAACTCGCCGGCGACACAGTCACTGATCCTGACATCGACAGGGACTGCGGCGGTGACCGTAAGCGCAGCAACGGTGAGCGGAACCGGCTTCACGATCTCCGGAGGCCCATTCCCGATCACCCTGAACCCGAATCAAACGGCCACGATCAGCGTGCAGTTCGATCCGACCACAGCGGTGGCGTTTACGGGCCAGGTAACGATTACCAGTAATTCGTCTACGGGATCGTCCACGGTGGTCGGTTTGAGCGGCACTGGCATTGCAGCTCTGTACGAGGTGAACTTGACCTGGGATGCGCCTACGAGCTCGACGGACCCGGTCGCCGGCTATAACGTCTATCGCGCGCCAAGCGGAAGCACCAGCTATCAGCAACTTAATTCCGCCGCCGTTACCCAGACCACCTACGTGGACACGACGGTGCTAAACGGGCAGACTTACGACTACATCGTGGAGAGCGTCGACGCCTCCGGAGTTACCAGCTCTCCTTCGAACATGGCTGCAGTACCCATTCCGTAGAACTGTTCGCCGGCGGTATGCCCTGCAACATTCAGATTGAGCAAGCGAAGCAAAGAACGACCAAGAGGGGCCCGTAGGGGCCCTTTTCTTGTGACGGTTGCCTGCGGAGGAGCAGGAGGAACAGCAAGCGGAATTTCACCTGGAAGCGGGCAAATTATACGCAGTGATGAATAAATTACATGCGGTTTTGGGCGTTCAGCGCGAGAGCCAATTCGCGGTCCTTTCTGTGCGCTGGGCTGCAAGGTCAGTTGTATGAAGAGCATGGAAAATCATGTCCCGATGCGATTGGTTTGGCACGGGAATTGCGAATGAGGATTACAAAATCATGTTTAAAAACTGCTCCAGTTATCCTCAATTGGGATAGATATCTGCGTTGGTTGCGAGCGAAGGTTTCAAAAGAACGGACGGCTGTGTCAACGATTCGGATGGGTCATGCAGATAAAACCATTTAACCAAGGCGCACGCCGCATGTCCGAAAAGCCACGAAGCGTAGATACGAGAGATTCATAAAGTCGTTTGTACAAGTCAGAAAGTTCCGCCCTTGACGATTGCGACCGGTGGGCAAGAGTTTTACTTACCCCCGCTGAAACCAGTCTTGAGCGAGTTCTTCAAGAATTCATTTACATAGCGATCGCCGCGTGGGCACAAGAGCGTTGTGGCCTATTGCACTGCCTTGTCCTGCCGATAGGCACTAAATGAGCGAGCTGGTTGACTCGACATGAGCATCCAGGCGCCAGCAGTCCCATGGCTGCGGGCCATGAAACCACACGATTCGCAGGGGGTTTCACAATGATGCAATTGCGCGACATTTCTTTTTGCGCGCCGTTGAGAGATGAATCGACAACGGCAAGGACAGCTTGTGGCCGTTCTTCACGGCCGAAATGCGACGACACGCATCTGCGTACTCGCGCCGCACAGCGAGGCCGAGGCCTTCGAATTCTCTTGTTCTGCGTTTTGATTTTGTTCTCATTCGGTAAAGGGACTGTTGGTGCGGCTACAAGAACACAATCCCTGCAGGCATCTCCGAGCGCTGTCAGTTTTGGGGGAGTATCGATGGGAGGAACGGCCAGCGCGAGCATTTCGCTTACGAATACGGGAACGGCAGTAGTAAAAGTTTCACGAATGAGTGTGTCGGGAAAAGCCTTCTCTGTCAGCGGCGAAGGTAGCCTTCCAATTTCGGTTGCCGCCGGCGGCAAGTTTATCTTCAGCGTGAATTTCTCTCCTACTGGGACCGGAGCGGCGGCGGGTCAGCTGACGATAACGAGCAATGCCTTGAGGAACGGAACGATGGGGGTTGGCCTCAGCGGTACAGGAATCTCCGCGAGCACACCGACGTTGACTAGCCTGAGCTGCACAAGCGGGTCGATGACCGGGGCGGGAACGGATGGTTGTACCGTAACGCTGAGCGCGGCGGCGGCCAGCGGCGGTTTTGCGGTGAACCTGGCCAGCAACAACTCAGCCGTTGCCGTCCCTGCTAGCGTAACCGTCGCTGCGGGAGCCACAAGTTCCAGCTTCACGGCCACGGTATCTTCGGTCAGTTCGGCGCAGACGGTGACGCTGACAGCAAGTGCGGGCGGCGTGGCGGAGACCTTTGCATTGCAGCTGGGCACGGCGGTGGCGACGCTCAGCGTGAACGCCACCACGATTGCATTTGGCAATGTGAATTTGAACTCCCCGGCGACACAGACACTGATCCTGACGTCGACCGGTAGTGCAGCGGTGACCGTCAGCGCAGCCGCCGTGACCGGAAGCGGCTTCACGGTCTCCGGAGGCCCCTTCCCGATTTCCCTGAAAACCAATCAGACGGCCACGCTCAGCGTGCAGTTCGACCCCACAGTGGCTGGGGCGGCGACTGGTCAGCTAACCATTACCAGCAACTCCTCCACGGGATCCTCCGCGGGAGTCAGCCTGAGCGGAACAGGCGCTGCGGTTTCCTACGTGGTTAATTTGAGCTGGAGCGCGCCGGCCAGTTCGCCGGACCCCGTCGCCGGCTATAACGTCTATCGCTCACCAAGCGGCGTCTCGTCATTTCAGCAGTTGAATACCCCGGTTGTCACCCAGACCACCTATGCCGACACTGGTGTCCAGGATGGCCAGACTTACGACTACATCGTGGAGAGTGTCGACGCCTCGGGAGTTACCAGCTCTCCCTCGAACGTGGCTGCAGTACCCATTCCGTGACAGCAGGCACGCGGAAGAAAGTCAAAGAGGGCCAGCACCGCCGGAGTACCGGCGATCTGGCCCTCGGTCTTTTTGGCAACGGAAGCACGAAACGTCTCAACGTGCCGCCCAGAGAGCCTTGCCACGACGGGTGTTTGTGGAAAGGCAAGAGGAACAGCGAGGGGAGCGGAGTTTCATCTGGCCCAGGGAAAAATATACGCGGTGATGAATAAATTACACGCGGTTTGGGCGCTCAGCGCGAGAGCCCATTCGCGGCCTTCTCTGCGTGCTGGGCTTCAAGGTCAGTTGTATGAAGAGCATGGAAAATCCCGGTCCCGATGCGATTGGTTTGGCACGCTAATTGCGGACAGGAGGGGCAAAACTACGAATAAGAACGACAAGAGCGCTTCGCATTCGTTCACATTCAGGTCAACACCTGGGTTTACGACACCGATGGTTCCTACTTTTGGGTAGATTTCCTTTATCTACTGCTTGGCTCTAAGAATGGATTCAATCAACCAAGACCTGCAGCACCTATCCGGGAATTTGTAAAGCGCAGGTCGGATAGCAGTACTTTGACTTTTCCACAATCAGCAGTACTTTAACCTTTCCACAATCAGCAGTACCTTAACTTTTCCACAATCAGCAGTACTTTAACCTTTCCACAATCAGCAGTACCTTAACTTTTCCACAATCAGCAGTACTTTGACTTTTCCACAATCAGCAGTACTTTGACTTTTCCACAATTCACGAAGTTTGGTTCTTGACGGAGGCGAGCTGGGGATATGAGAGTTTGACTTTCCCCCACTAAAACGAACTTTGAGTAAGTTCTTCGAGGACTCATTCATCATGGATAGGGAATGCGGCCGGGACATAAGGGCGTAGTGACCTATCTCACTGCTTAGTTCAACGAGTTGGCGCCAAATGGGCTAGCTGGTTGACTCGAAGTGAACATTCAGGCGCGTTACAAGCGCAGCGGGCCATGAAACGACACGTAAAGGCTTCATAAAGTGATCCAGTTGCGCGACATCCTTTTGTGCGCGCTGTTAAGACGTGATTCGACAGCGGTGTGGGCAGCGTGCGCCTGTAATTCACGGCTGGGGTCGAGCGCGGTAGATTCGCGAGCATGCGCCGCAGCGCCGGGCCGAGAGCTTTCATCGCTTTTTCTCTGCATTTTCGTTTTCCTCTCATGCAGCTTGCCATTCACGTTGTGTGGTTGCCTGGGGGGAACGATTATTAGCGCCGCCACCACAAGTGCAAGCTCACTCCGCGCAGCTCCGAGCACCGTGAGTTTTGGAAGTGTGGCGCTGGGAACGACGGCCAGCGAGACTGTTTCTCTTGAGAATCAGGGATCGGCAGCAGTGACCGTTTCGCAAGTGAGCGTCTCGGGACAGCCGTTCTCGGTCAGCGGTGAAGGCGACCTTCCCATCACGGTTGCCGCCGGGGGCACGTATAGCTTGACCGTGAACTTTTCTCCTAATGCGGCAGGGACTGCGGCAGGTCAGTTGATGATCGGCAGTAATGCCACCGCTGATGGAACACTGACGATCGGGCTCAGTGGCGTGGGAACTGCAGGCAGCGCGGCAAACTCGCCGGAATTGAGCTCATTGAGCTGCGCCAATGGTTCCGTGACTGGAGCTGGTACCGACAGCTGCATCATAACGCTGAGCGCGGCGGCGGCCAGCGGCGGCTTTGCCGTGAATCTGACTAGCAACAACTCGGCAGTTACCGTTCCAGCTTCAGTGACCGTGGCCGCAGGATCAACAACCGCCAACTTCACGGCCACCGTGTCCGCGGTGAGCTCGGCGCAGACGGTAACGCTGACTGCCAGTGCGGGCGGCGTGGCGGAGACGTTCGTCCTGCAGTTGAATGCCGCCGGTCAAACCGGCGCAACTGTGCCGGTGTTGAGCGGGCTGAGCTGCACGAGCGGGTCGATGACCGGGGCGGGAACTGATCGTTGTACCGTAACGCTGAGCGCAGCGGCGGCCAGCGGCGGCTTTGCCGTGAATCTGGCCAGCAATAACTCGGCAGTTGCCGTTCCAGCTTCAGTGACCGTACCCGCAGGATCGACCACCGCCAGCTTTACGGCCACCGTGTCCGCAGTGAGCTCCGCGCAGACGGTAACGCTGACTGCCAGTGCGGGCGGCGTGGCGGAGACGTTCGCCCTGCAGTTGAATGCCGAAGTGCCCACGCTGAGCATTAACGCTACGAGCGTTGCCTTCGGCAACGTGAATTTGAATTCGCCGGCGACTCAGTCACTGCTGCTGAGGTCGACAGGGACTGCGGCCGTGACCGTGAGCGCAGCAACCGTGATCGGGAGCGGCTTTACGATCTCCGGAGCCAGCTTTCCGATCTCCCTGAATCCCAATCAGACGGCCACGCTCAGCGTGCAGTTCGATCCGACTGTTGCCGGTACTGCGGCAGGCACACTCACGATCGTCAGCACTTCGCTGACGAACCCCACAGCGATCATCGGCCTGAGCGGCACCGGCGTAGTTGGAGTTCTGTACCAGGTGAACCTGAGTTGGGACGCGCCCACGAGTTCTTCGGACCCAGTCGCAGGCTACAACGTCTATCGCTCACCGAGCGGCGCTTCTACGTATCAGCAATTGAATGCGGCGGTTGTCGCCCAGACCACCTATGTCGACACCGGTGTCCAGAACGGCCAGACTTACGACTACATCGTGGAGAGTGTCGACGCCTCCGGAATCGAAAGCGCGCCGTCGAATACCGCTACTATCCCGATCCCCTAGAGACTGTATCGCGGGAACGATGCCAATCCTTGATTTCTTTCCGCGAGGCATCCAAATCGGTCCATTCGGCGCCTGCCCGTATCAGATTAGAAATCTATAAGATACAACGAAAGTATTAGTCCCTTTTCCGTTCCCGAACTCCATAAATCGGGTATCATCGTGTTCTGAGACCAACGATGTCACTATCCCCCCGCTTGCTCGGCAACTCACACTTTGCGATCTCCGCGATCGGCTTTGGCGCGTGGGCCGCAGGCGGGAGCGGCTGGGAGTATTCTCTCGGGCCGCAGGACGACAAAGAATCGATCAAGGCCATTCACTGCGCGCTCGACATGGGCATCAACTGGATCGACACGGCTGCTGTTTACGGGCTGGGCCACTCGGAAGAAGTGGTGGCGCGCGCCGTGAAGTCTTCGCCACACAAACCGTACATTTTTACAAAGGGGTCGGTGCGTTGGCGCCAAGATCGCTCACTTTACAATTCGCTCAACGCTCGATCGCTGGCAAAAGAAGTGGATGACTCGCTGCGGCGGCTGGGAGTGGAGACCATCGATCTCTACCAGGTGCACTGGCCGGAGCCGGACGACGAGATCGAGGAGGGTTGGGAGACACTGGCGCGGCTGCGCGAGCAGGGAAAGATCCGCTGCATCGGCGTTTCTAATTTTTCCGTCGCGCAAATGAGGCGAGTGCAGAAGATTGCGCCGATTACGAGCCTGCAACCGCATTACTCCATTTTGCGGCGCAGGATTGAGGCGGAAATTCTTCCCTTCGCGCAGGCCAACGACATAGGAGTGATCAGCTATTCACCGATGGGTTCGGGATTGCTGACGGGAAAGATGACTCCCGAAAGCATAGATTTACTGCCGCAGAGCGATTGGCGGCGCGACAATGCGCAATTTCAAGAGCCGCGCCTGGGCCTCAACTTGCGCCTGGTAGAGTTGCTGCGCGAGATCGGTGAAGGACACGGAATAAGCCCCGGCGTGGTTGCCGTGGCATGGACGCTGCGTAATCCAGCCGTTACCGGCGCTATTGTAGGCCTGCGGAATGTCAGCGAAGTGGAAGAGATTGCACCCGCGCTCGAGTTTCAACTCAGCCCAGACGAATACGAACGGATCAGCGAGCACGTGTCGTCGATCCGTTGGTATCTTGGATTGTTGTTTTGCCGGCTTTTGCGAGGTTCATGGTTCACCACAGATCACAAGTCGAGCCACGGATTAGCGCCGCACCGATCCGGCAGCGAAGCCCCCGCGCAACATTTCAACTAAAAAAGAAGGCCGGAAACCGCCCAGGCAAGCATTCGCCTGGCGCAGGTTTCCGGCCTTATTGCGTGTCCATCGATTGGTGCATCGGGAGTTGGGCTCGCGATACACCTTGCAGGTTTCTTGACTAAGAGATCGCCGCCCAAATTAAGTCCTGAGCGGTCACAAATAAGCCGGAACCGCCGGAACTGGGCTGATGATCATGGCTTTACTGCGTGACCTCCTTGTAGGTGTAGTCGTTGTAGAGATAGGTGGTGCCGTTGAACACTGTCCAGAGCCGCACGTAGATCGTGGCTCCGGTGGTGGGCAGAGTCACAGTGGCGCTGGTGCCGGACAGAGGGCCGATGTTGACCAGATTGGCGGTGCCGAGCGAGGTGCCAATCCAGAGATAGTAGCCCGTCGTTCCAGCAGAGCCTGCGTTCCAGGTGAAGGTGGTCGAAGCGCTAGTCAAAGTGCTGCCGTTTGCTGGGCTGGCCATCGTGGTTGCAGATTGCGTGACCTCCTTGTAGGTGTAGTCGTTCGAGAGGAGGGTCGTGCCATTAAAGACTGTCCAGAGCCGCACGTAGATCGTGGCTCCGGTGGCGGGCAGAGTCACAGTGGCGCTGGTGCCGGACAGAGGGCCGATGTTGACCAGATTGGCGGTGCCGAGCGAGGTGCCAATCCAGAGATAGTAGCCCGTCGTTCCAGCAGAGCCTGGATTCCAGGTGAAGGTGGTTGAAGCGCTAGTCAAAGTGCTGCCGGGAGTGGGACTGGTCATCGCGGTCGCAGATTGCGTGACCTCGATGTAGGTGTAGTCGTTGTAGAGATAGTTGGTGCCGTTGAACACTGTCCAGAGCCGCACGTAGATCGTGGCTCCGGTGGTGGGCAGAGTCACAGTGGCGCTGGTGCCGGACAGAGGGCCGATGTTGACCAGATCGGCGGCGCCGAGCGATGTGCCCACCCAGAGATAGTAGCCCGTTACGCTGCCAGAGGCTGGGTTCCAGGTGAAGGTAGTCGATGCCGAGGTTAACGTGCTGCCCGGCGCTGGGCTGGCCATGGTTGCGGGGGGTGGACTGACGGTGAGCGTCAGCGCGCCGGACGTGTTCGGGTTGTAGTTACTGTCACCCGAGTAGGCAGCGGTAATCGAATACGATCCGACTGCCAGAGTCGAGGTCGAGAAGGTTGCTATCCCGCCACTCACGGTCCCGCTGCCCAGCACGGTGCTTCCGTTGTTGTAGAAGGTCACCGTTCCTGTGGCTGTGGACGGCACGTACCCATAGAACGTCTCCGGCGTGCCAAAGGCGATCGAACCGGCCGTCGAGTAGTCCACACCGACGAGTGGCGTGGTCATGCCCACGGTCAGGGTCTCGGGTCCGGCGGTGAGCATGGTCCCAGTAACAACTGGAATGCTGACGGAGATCGAGTCGGTGCCGGTGGAGTTGACGGAAAGGTTGCTGAAAGTCGCGCCGGAGCCAGCAACGGTTGTCGCAGAGGTTCCGGTAGCCGTCCCAGTGCCAGTGAATTGAAGCGTAACGGGCACGCCGCCAACATTCTGGGCGTTTTCAGTAAGCGACACGATCACCGGCGGAGTGGTTCCCGCAACATTCACAGTGCCTGCATAGGATGTGTTGTTGAATGATGCCGCGGTGTAATTGGTCTGGACCGCGCCCGCATCTACGCAGGGGGTAGTGGCCGAGTAGCCGGTATAGCTAGTGTTCTCGTTTGAGAAACCGCGCTGATCGGAGGTGACGGCGGATGAAATCAGCGAGGCAGATCCGGCACAGATGGCCGAGCTGCCAGGGAGCGGGAGCAGCGTTTGTGTAGGGCCACCATAGTTACCCAGTGCGGCAAGGGTAAGGCCCGAATCCGCATAGATATTTCCGCCACCGCTCGTGGGGCAGTCAGCCCCACTGCATTCCGAGGCTTCGGCCAGGATAGTGTTGGTTACGCTCAACGTGGAGCCGCTGCTGAAGATGCCGCCGTTGGTGTTACCTGAGAGAGTGTCATTGTCGGCGGTAAGCGTCGCGCCAGTGTTATTGAAGATAGCTGCCGAATTGGAAGCGTTGTTGCCCGAAAATGTGCTGTAGCTTGCCGATAGCTGGCCCGCAGAATTGTTGTAGATCGCGCTGCCAGAGTTCGCGGTATTCGTGGAGAACGTGCTGTTGCTTATGGTCAGCGGGCCCTCGTTCTCGATGGCCCCGCCGTCGCCGGAGGAACCTGAGGTGTTGGCAGAGAAGGTGCTATCGTTCACAGCCAACGAGACGCCAGTGTTGCGAATGGCGCCGCCTTTACCGGATGTGCCGGCAGAATTGTTTGTAAGGACGGTGTTCTCGAGCGCAAGACTGCCCGCGTTCAGGATGGCGCCACCGCTGCCAGCTGATCCCGATGGGCTCGTGGAAAGAGCGCTGTCACCGTTGGCGATGGCAAGCCCTGTGAGACTCAGGGTCCCATCGTTGTAAACCACGCGGTAGGCGTTTGCTCCGGAGATGGTGAGCTGACTTGCGCCCGGCCCAACAATGTTCACGACGCCCGAAATATCGGGCAGTGAACTTTGGAGCGTGATTGTGCCCGTCACGCCGTTCGCGAAGTCGATGTCTCCATGACCCGCCGTGTTGGCCGCCGTAATGGCGTCACGCAATGCACAGGTCGTGCTGCATGTACCGCTGCCCGGGTCGGCCGTCGTAGTCACCGTCAAGTAATTTGCCTGAACCGAGCCCGCGTCGACTTTGCTGCTGGTGCAAGATGGATCGAGCCCGAAACCGCGCTGATCGGCGGTGAGAGGGTTGCCGGAGACATCCTTGGCCCCTGTTTTGGCGGCTCCACAAATCACCGGACTTCCCGCAAGGGGCACCAAGGTTTGGGTGAGGCCACCATAGTAACCCAATGACGAGAGAAGAAGGCTGGTGCTGAGTCCGTCGAAGTTGCCGTTTGCGTCAGGGCTGCTGGGGTTGGCAGGGCATTGGGTAGCCGGAGGAACGGTTGTGCACTGGGACGAGCCGGATGAGGGCTCAACGAGAACACTGTCCGTCATGGTCAGCGTGCCCCCATTGGCGATGCTACCGCCGTTAGCCGGCAGGTTGCCTGAGAATGTGCTGTCGCTGACGGTGAGGGTCGCCCCGCTGAAGTTGTAGAGCGCGCCAGCGGAGGCGCCGGCATTATTGTTCGCGAAGGTGGTGTTACTAATCGTCGCTATGCCAAAATCCGGGGCTCCTGCGTAGTTTAGGATTGCGCTTCCCTCACCGGAAGCGAAATTGCCGGAAAAAGTGCTGTCACTTATCGTGAGAGGGCCTGCGTTGAAGATGGCGCCTCCATAGTTGGAGGAGCCAAGAACTGCATTGCCGGAGAAGGTGGTGTTGGTCACGTTCAAGGTGCCGACATTGCAAATGGCGCCACCACCGCCGGCGTTCGAAGTCGTATTGTCGCTAAAGACGCTGTTCTGCACATTGAGCGTGGCGCCCCCAACGATATAGATCGCGCCGCCGTACCCCTCTCCGTTGTAACCGCCGCTGGAGTTTGCAAAGCCATTGGCTATGGTCACCCCGGAGATGGTTACAGTTCCCGAGGTGATCGCAAGCAGGCTGTACTGGTTTTGCCCGGAGATCGTCAGTACGCTCGCTCCTGGACCCGTGATGGTCATGCTCCCAGAGACGGTGATATTGGGCAGAGAGCTGGCGAGCTTGATGGTTCCGGTCAATCCCGACTGAAAGACGATGGTGCTGCCCGGATCGGCATTTGCCGAGGTAATTGCCGCGCGGAGAGAGCCAGTGCCGGAGTCACTTAGATTCGTGACCGTGTAGGCAGTCGCGTTCGCCGCAGCTGGGATCAGGACAAGGCCTGCAAGCCAGACGCAGTTCGCAGCGAGATGGGACAGAGTACGGAAGGGAGAGAACCGGCTGGCGAGAATTCCGTGGAATGTGCGAAACATTGTGTTACCTCCTAGACGTTGAAGTAGGCTTTGCGGCCACTGATACTCGAATCCGTGCGACCGGAACGACAGTTATAGGTGAAACTGGAGAAATCACAGCGCTCATCTTGCGCGCAACGATCTTTCCTGGAGTTCGTTTTGCCCAGCGCAGAGTATTTTCATGTCGCGCCGGGTCGTGGGACTGAGCGCCTTGATTCTCACGCTAAGGCATTAGCTGCAAGGCGTTGTGGCGGGGGTGACCTGCGGTTTCTATGGTCTGATCGCCATACGCATCAGCTTGCCTGTAAAGCTACATATCGGATCAGCCGTAACTGGTGACTAAGAGATGCAAGGAAGGAGCCTTCGCGCACCCATCAAAGAGAAGTTGAAGCGCGGGATTCAGGTGGTCACGAAGATATGAAAGATCTTCTCAGTGGACATCTTAGAGCATGAGCTTACGACAGTAGAACGCCTCAGCATAGCCGCTGGGTGCATTGCATTCCATACCGCGCAGGCGCATCAGAGACTGAAAGGTTGACTCTTCAAACCAGCTCTTGTTCCGTTGAGTTTGAAAGGCATCCATTAGATAGCGCACCTTTGTCCGGCATGCCTCAGCGTCGAGGGGCACAAATACGGATGGCTGGCCCATATCGCCGTCGTACTTTGGGATCTCATACTCCAGAATTAGGTGATTGCGAAAGGTGTTCCAAGTAAGCTCGCAGATCAGCCGGTGATCCTGATGCGCGTCGCGGCGCTGATGCGTAAGGATCAAGTCAGGCGAGACTTTGTTCTTCAGATCCTCGAAGATAGCTTTCACTTCGGAGCCTACAAAAGGCATAAAGCCGTCGGGAAGCTCCTTGAGCACGAGTTGCTCCAGATGCTCTGAGCCCGCGAAGAGTTCGGCGGCCCGCTGCGCCTCATCCCTGCGCACCCCAATTGCGCTGAAGACAACCCAGTAGAACTTTACGCCGGGATAGTCATTGATCAGCCGGAGGATTGTTCCGCCGCAGCCGATTTCGATGTCGTCGGAGTGACATCCCAAACACAGCACAAGCAACGGCTTGCTATCTTTTCTGCTGACCCGAAGATTGATCATCCACAACCCTCCGCTTCACAGGATTCACGCGGACAACTGAACGACTCGCGAACCGCCGAGTCATTCCCGCCGATGAGCGCGACGGCGAGGCTCAAGTACCTGAACGGATGCTGTGCCTTTTCGCCAACTCGGCTGCCTGCGCGGTCCACTATGAGGCAAAAGACCTTTGCCGTTGAACAGAGCCTTCCTCAACGCGGGAAGCGAGCTCATTTAAGGCTCGAAGTCGATTCTGAAACACCGGCAAGGGTTTCATCCCCACCAGATTCAATATCGATTCCCACCTGTAAGCCCAGTCATGATGCAGAAGACATTGAGTGATGTTTGTCTGGCGGACTTTCATCTGTCTCTCCGGCTCTTTATCGAACTCCCGGATAGCGGTGACAATCTCGTCGGTTGTGAAGGGAACTTCAATGACTGCGTCCTGCCAGGTGAAGATCTTATCAAACTCCTTATTGTTATAGGGGCGCATGCCAAGCATGATTGTGCCTGCTGAGGCGGCTTCAAAATATCTGTAGCCAAACTCGCTCACCCCACCAGTTTCCTCGGGCCTATCAAATTTGCCTGGACTTACGATGAAATATCGGCTCCTTTTAGCCATGTTGGCCATCATAAGCCGATGCTCGTCTAAATCGTGGGCCTTGAGAGAATCGATCGTGTCGTAGACATAGAATTTTCCGTCCTCGCGCGCCATTCGCATCAACGCCTTATGCGTCACCGGCGCCCTGCGGCCGATGCTAAGGACATCCACCGTCCTGGCGGGTGGATTGGGAAACGGGCAAAAGTTCAGATTATCGATGCCTGCGGGAAGATATTGACTTTTCCCGTTAATGAGCGGCAGGAACGGCTCGTTGGCGACGAACATAAAGATCACATAGTCAAATTGCGACAACACTTCAATGCAGCTCTTGTATTCCGGAATGTCCTTGAAATAGAACTCGGGGAGCCAGCACACAGTCGTCTTGCATTTATCGCGCAACCCTTTGAGCGACTTTAAATGGAGGAGTTCCGTAACCCTTTCACATACGGTGATGAACATGTCGTACTCGTGCTCCACGTTGATGGTAGGAATGCCGGGATTGATAGGCCAGCTGACAAACTCCCCGAGACGAGCAGCAACTCTTCTGCCGTGGGGATACCAGTTGGTTGGCTTTGGCGCCAGCACGTCAACCGAGTCGACTTCCTGCACGATCCTCTCGAACTCCCGAAAGGGGCATCGCCAAACAAGATGGTCATAGATATTCTTGTGCGAGAACAACAGAATACGAGGCTTGCCGCTCTGTTCTTGATCGCTTTCGTGGTTCATTGAATTCTCCGGTGGAGTGAAATGCAGAATTAAGTGAATGCGTAACGAATCGGTTTTCGCTGCAGGACCAGATGATTGCTGAGTGTCAGTCGAGGTTCCTATTCCGGCCGAACCTGTCCGGGCAAACTCAACTTCGGGGAAAGCGCCTCATATTCGCTGATTTGTGCTCGAGTAAGCTTCGCAAGTTCGGCCCGATCCTGAAAAGATCGATACCAGGCAACAATCCAATCGAGCGCAGGGCCGAGGGGCAACAAAGGATGCCAGTCAAGGTAAAACTTTGCTTTCGAGGCATCCAGCTTGAGGGTATGTGCCTCGTGTGGATGTGCGGTCCCGTCCTGAGCCCACCTCGCTTCATTTCCCCAGAGGCGAGCCAGCCTGTCGGCAATCCATGATACCGGCTTCGCGTCATCGTCGGCAGGGCCGAAATTCCAGCCGGACGCAAAGGATTCTGAATCTTCAAGCAACCGCTCGGCCAAAAGGAGATATCCGCGAAGAGGCTCCAATACAAACTGCCAGGGCCGAGTTGCCGAAGGATTCCGGATAAGACACGCCTCGTGTGCCAGGAACGCCCTCATGAGATCGGGGATGAGTTGGCAGGCGGTCCAATCACCTCCGCCGATGACATTTCCCGCACGAGCGCTTGCCAGTGCCACGCCATGACTTTCGTGCGCATCGGGAGAGAAGAAAGAGTCCCGGTAGGCGTTGGTGACAAGTTCTGCGCAAGCCTTCGAATTCGAGTAGGGGTCACGCCCTCCCATAACATCATCTTCACGATATCCCCACAACCATTCGCGGTTGTGATAGCACTTATCGCTCGTGACATTCACGATTGCGCACCGAAGTTTCAGCTGCCGTAGAGCCTCGAACAGGTTGACAGTTCCCATCACATTCGTCGAATAATTCTCGATAGGATCCTCATACCCACGACGCACGATGGTCTGAGCGGCCATGTGAATGACGACCTCGGGCCGGAGATCGCCAATCGCTTTCCTGAGCCGGTCGAAATCACGGATATCCGCAAAAACCGACCGTAAAGATTTCGCTACCCCGGCTTGCTCGAAGAGGGCGGGCTGCGTGGGGGGCGGCAAGGCATAACCGGTCACTTCGGCTCCCAGCGCTTCGAGCCATAAGGACAGCCAGCTGCCTTTGAATCCAGTGTGTCCCGTAAGGAACACGCGGCGGCCCTTCCAGAAATTTCGGTTCGGCATCATTTGAATCGATCCGGGCGCAGAGACAGGTGAACAGCGCAGGTGTTCGAATGCGGCGCGACAAGCTGCCAACCTCTGCGCCAAGTAATCATGAAGCAAGGAAACAACTGCATTGGGCTATTTCGCGACTGCCACTTTGGCATGGGACCAGCGAGTGAGCTGGTCGTTCCAGAGCTGGTCAACCACGCCGCGATCCGGCTGCTCCACATCCGCAAACGAAATCACCTGGTCTTTTGCCACATCGCGACGTAGCACGCAATTCTCTGACAAGCTGAGCGGGAGCGCGTCGATGGCGCGCGCCTTTTCAGTGTTGTCAATGAGGCCATACGTGCAGAACCCACCCACGCCGTCGAGATGCTCTCCGGCTTTCATGTCTCGCTTCGCCAAGGCAATTACCTCGCATACAGGACCAGCGATGGGCGCAACCGTCGGATCGCCATACAGGACCGCGCGGCCAATCGTTGAAGCAATCTGAATATGGGGTAAGTGAAAAGGCGTGTAGAAAACGTAGAAAGGACCATCCCCCATCTTCACATAGCCGAGCTGAATTTGCTTCAGCGGCTTATCTTCGTAGACAACCACAAACGCACCCGTATGCGGCGCGGCGCCCAGAGCATAGTCGACGAGACCTGTGTCGAGCATCTGCTCCGCGGGCAAAAGCGAGGCTATTTCGCGAACATGCTCACAAGCAGGTCCATACATGCCCCGGCGACCGGCGCGGAACCCAGTTGCGTTCGCGAGAAGCGTCGTTTCCATGGAGAGTTTCGCAGCATCCGCAAACGATGTGACCTTTCTAGGGTTCTGGTCGTACTTGAGTGCGAAGCTCCGCTGCGTCTCCGGAGTCCGGTAGTGATCGACCATTCCCTTTAGGTTCCCGCCCGCAACGGGGCGCAGTCCCGTGGACCGGAGATAGCGCAGGAGCGTCATCGCCACTCCAGGCTCTTCTCCGTCGGTATGTGTAATGACAACACCTGCTTGATCGGCCCTGGCTTTCAAGATCGGACCAAGGACACAATCGAGTTCTGCGTTCACCAGCACCACATGCTTCCCGTGATCGAATGCCGCTAAAACCACATCGGTGGCATATTCGATGGTCCCCGTCCCTTCGATAATCACATCGATCGCATCGCAGCCGGTGACCACCGACGGATCGTCTGTTAGAACGGGAATTCCTTTGTTTATGGCCGCCTCGGCGTCTCGAGCAGAAGCTGCAGGTCGCCACTCCTTTACTTCAGCCTCACGGAATGCCCGCTCTCCGTGTTCCGGTGTCCGATTCACGATCGCGGCAAGGCGAATTCCTGGCGGGGGAGTCGCTAGTTGCAGAGCAATGGCGCGTCCGGCGGCACCAGCGCCAATTACTCCAACGCGGATGGGTTTACCCGATGTTTCAAGTTGCCGGAGGGCAGTGTCAATCATCATAACGGGCTCCCTTCGCTTACCAGCGGCCAATTTCGGTCCTGCTCGGAGATTGCCGTGGGCGTGAGCGGCCATTCAACTCCAAACGCAGGATCGTCATACCTAACCCCATGTGCCGCGCTGGGTGTGAAGTATTGTGACGTCATGTAGTAGAGATCCGTACAGTTTTCCAGAGTCTGATATCCGTGCGCGCAGCCTTCGGGGATATATAACATCTGATTGTTATCGGCGCTGAGCTCGATTCCGAACCACTTATGACGGGATGAAGAGTCCAGTCGTAAGTCCACAACGACGTCGAATAGTGCGCCCCTGGTACAACGCACGAGCTTGGACTCAAGCGCAGGCGCCGCTTGAAAGTGCATGCCACGTAGGGTTCCCTTTCTCAGGCTGAACCCCGTATTCGCCTGCACAGGCTTGAAATCGATGCCTGCGTCGGCGAATTCCTTCATGCACCAGCTGCGGGAAAAGTGTCCCCGATCGTCTTCCCGGAGAATCGATTCAATCACAACCGCGCCAACAACACAGGTTGGCGTAAAACGCAAGGATTGCCCCACAATTCTCCCTCGAGCAGTTTTCCTTAATTAGTGACATGCTAACACTGGTTCCCAGCAAGAAGGCGCAATGCTAGTTCGAAGTCGCGACATGTTTGCGGCGTGGTGAACAAATGAAGAAGTACTCGACCGCCATCAATGGGCTTATCACGGAAATATTCCAATTGACATGCATTTGCAATGCAGGAAGTGCATACTTCCCAGGCTGCTTTTGCCGTAAATGATGCGAAGCAGGAAACCACTTGTCGACTCGGAAGACATCCTTCAGGCTCTCTCTCATCTCGGCAATCGACTGAATGTTGTTATAGTTTGGCCAGACTCTCCGGTGGAAATGCCCAAAATTAATGTAGCTCATCATGAATTTGCCGTCGTCTTTGAGGATTGCCTTGATCTCTTCGAGCTTTCGGTTTTGCTGGTCACCCATATACTCAAAGAAACCCAACGCCACCACGAAATCAAAACGCCGCCCATCAAAATCAATCGGCTTTCGCGCGATGTCGAGCTCTTTCAAATGTGCGGCCGGCTCATGAATCGCGATATCTATACCGTAGTATCTGATGTTGGGATTCAGCAAAGGCCGAAGCGCCGCCGGTCCGCAGCCGACATCCAACAGCGCACAGTCACGATTTCTCACCAATTGGTTGAGGATTCGCGCACATTTACGCAGTCGAAAACTTGCTTCGGTGTATAAAGTATTTTCAACAATCCAGTAATCTCTGTCTCTGAAATTCTCGGGGATTTGCTTCATTAGATTCTCCGGGACCGCAATTGAATGCCTGACCCGGGATTGAAGCAGTCAGTTACAAACCGGGTCGGCTCTCGAATGAGGCCTACAATCTTACGGATGCGGGAATTCGTCAAAGATCAGGTCGTATTGAACTTCCAGGAGCCTGCGATACTCTCTTGCCTTCTTCTGAATAACCGGCTTGACTTCGTCGCCTCGCGCTTCGAGTTCGGTAAACTGCTCGATCAAGCGATTCAGATCCAATTCGGGAAGCGGTTGACTATACTCCCCAAGCCCAACGCCTTCGAGCAAACAGTCGTTCTTGGGATCATAGGATATTGAAATAACCGGGATATTCAGCATCAATCCCAGAACCAGATTATGAAATCGCGGTGACACCACGAAATCGACTTCTGCGATCTGTGCAATCAGATCCTCAACTGTTGCGCTGCCCTCATCGATGATTCCGGCTTGGCCATAATGGATCCCTCGCTTCTCTAGCCTGGCTTTAAGCTCGAATCTTGTGCTGGCGTCGTGTCTTGCATCTCCTTGAAGAATGCGAACCGCGTACTTGTGATCAACGAGCCAAGCTACGAAATCGCACATCTTGTCAAGGTAGGCAGAGTAGTGCGCTCGATGCTCATCCGCGCTCCAAAGATGTATGTCCCGGTGATCCATCACGCCGAGGCCTACTTGCCGAACTTGGCGCTGACGGTTGATGGGTCTCGAGAAAAGGCTTTCTGGCAGACTAAAGGCTAAATCCGGAAAGACAGGATCGGCCGGCATTTCGAAACCATTTTTCCTGATTCGGTCTTTTGAATTCTGGTCTCGAAAGCTTCTGTAGTCGGCCAGCGATAGAGCGGTTGTGATTAGCCACCGACTCAACCACCCATAGATAGGACCGACGCCAACTCCTACAAACCGGACCTTGCATCCGGCAATGCGGGCGGCGGCGGTCCAACGAAAGACATCATAGGGAAAGCCGGATGCCGTGGTCATATAGTCGGTAAGCATGCCCGTGCCCGTCATCACCACCATGTCAGTGCCGCGGAGGGTCTTAATTGCCTTGAACCAGTCCTTCAGCTCTCCCGGAATGCGCCGACATATCCGCAGAAGCTTCGCAATGTGGCCCCAGAACCCACCGCGGCGTACGACGCCGGCGAAGTTTTGGTAAGTTACGGCAAATGCGGTGACTTCATGTCGACGATACGTGTCGGTTGGATCATAACTTATTGCGCATATTTCTTTGCCGGCCAGACGTTTTCGAGCGTTATAGAGTATGGCCTGGAGTGTGCACTCGTTGCCAAGATTCTGAATTCCAAAGATCCCAAAAAACGCGATCTTCGATCTTCGTGGCGCACCCGCAGTAGGCGCCTTCTCTTCGACGCCCGCCACCTCGTATTCCGCAGGACGATTCACTATGTCGCAAACCTCGTTTTTAGCGCGGTTGAAATCTTGTTGCCGATAAAGAAAGCGCTGCGCCGCGGGTGTGGAAATAGAAGGATCAGGGCAGCCCCCGCTCCCAGGCCGATGGGTACACACACAAACAACTGCATGATCGGAGCAGCGTTCTCGACCACCTTGTGTATCAGACTTGTGGTGAGAAGAACTGCAGCCCAGCACGGAAGATGCGACAGAAAGCCCATCCAAAGATCGCGCGTCGTGATCGGGCCTCTCCGGCCGGCAATGTAGTATACGAGCGGCAGTCGGATTACAAGGCTGACGACCGCCAACGAAGTAACGACGCCCATGGGACCCCAGCGCAGCCCCAACAAGTAGGAAATGAAGGTCACAAGTCCAGCTGCAGTGTGGTTATTCAACTGATCCCCTCCCCTTCCCTGACTCTCATAGATCCAGGAGCAAATGGCTCCGAGGGGTCCTGAAACGGCGACCAGCGTAAAACCTGCAAACAACGGAATCACAGCCGTCCATTTTGGACCGAGGATTACCAACACAAGCGGTTTTGCCAGAGCAAGGCACATCGCGGAAAACGAAAAAACCACCAGCGCCAAACCACCATAAGCCTGCATATAGCTACGTTTATACCGTTCCGGATCAGACTGAAGCCGCGAGAGTACCGGAATCAGAACTGAGTTGATCGGCGCAGTGACTTGCTGTATGGGTCGCGCCAACAAAATCTGTGCGCGCGTGTAGAGGCCAAGCGGCACAGCTCCAAAAAAGCGCCCAAGCAGAATACTGTCGGTGTTCACCGAAAACTGCGCCACAAAGTCGGCCAAGCTCAGGTGCGCTCCAAATTTCAGCAGCGGTTTCACGCCGCTGTTGCGTGAGGGCAGGTGCGGGCGCCAGCCCGAAATCAACCAAGTCATCGCGAGGGTGCTAGCTGCGGTAGCCAATTGTTGCACCACCAGCGCCCAATAATTCATTCCGAGCCAGGCGAGCCCGCACGCGCTCGCAAACCCGATCGCGATCGAGGTGACATCGATTATTGCCATCGCCGGAAATCGCATCTGTCGAGTCAGCAACGCTTGATGCTGAACGGTTGACCCAGTTAGCAGAAACGTGATCGACAGGGCCAGCATGATATTCATTACTCGCGGGTCGTGGTAGAATCTTGCGATCCACGGAGCCAGCAACGCGCAGACGCATGACAACACGCCGCTGAAACCAATATTGATCCAAAACAGATTAGAGACCTGCTCTTGTGTAATACTGGCTCGCTGCACAGTTGCCGTTGAAAGTCCCAGCTCCTTGAAAACTCCTACAACAGCGGTAACCCCGAGAACCATCCCCACTAACCCGAAATCCCCGGGACTTAGCAGCCTCGCCAAAACCGCGGCCGCAGCAAAGTTCAGAAGAAACTTCGCTGCCTGTGCACCAAAGGTTACGAAGCCGCCGGAAACCGCACGGTGTCCGATGTTTTGGAGTAAATGATCCGTGCGAAAGTGTTCCACTTCCGATGCTGCCGCGGAATCGCTCACTTTTGTTGCGAAGCTATCGCCCAAGTATCCTCCCTCTGTAAGCAAGTCCCTGCCAGCTGGTTTGCATTCGAAGACGAAAGCTCATTCGACGACCTCTCCGAAGTTGACAGCGTGGCTTAAATCAGCCGATTTTATTTAGTCGCAGCGGCGATTCCGCTTTGAGTTCTATTCCATTGCGCGATCAACAGGCCTAGGAGGTTTTTGGGAAATCTGGATTAAGACTTTGCTGCCTTGTTTGCGCGGCCATTCTTCGACCACACTTGCCACGGTGCGCCACCCTTGGACCAAAGATCCTCGAGTTGCTGCCGTTCCTTGAAAGTGTCCATACAGGCCCAGAAACCTTCGTGTCTTATAGTAATCAGCTCCCGATCCCGAATAAGCCTAGCAAACGGTTCATCTACTAAGTCTTCACCAGGCTGAATGTAATCAAATACCCTTTGGCGAAAAACAAAGTAGCCTCCGTTAATCCATTTGTCGGAGGTGCTCGCGTGGTTAATGCTTGTAACGTGGCCGTCGCTATTGGCCTCAACGAGGTGAAACGTTTGCGTAGGAGGCACCGATACAAAGCACGCTGTTTTGCCTGACTGCAAAAGTCGGTCGATCACCATGTCCAAGTCAATATCAGTTAGCCCGTCTACGTAGTTCGCCAGGAAGACTTCTTCCTGCCTGACATGCTCGCGGACTGCCAGAAGGCGCTCGCCGATGAGTGACTTCGCTCCCGTGTCAGCGAACGTAATGCTCCAGCTGGTAAAGTCGGTGCCCATCAACTGGACCTTTCGCCCGCCGTCGGAGAGAATAAAGTCATTGGATAGGGCTTCATTGTAGTTAAGGAAGAATCTCTTGATGGCTTCGCCTTTGTGTCCCAGGCACAAGATGAAGTCTTTATGGCCGTAATGCGCATAGTACTTCATAAGGTGCCACATTACCGGGGCATCTCCGATCGGAACCAGGGGTTTCGGAACATTTTCCGAGTACTCCCGCAACCGCAGCCCAAGGCCGCCGCAGAAAATCACTACCTTCATAAATCACGTCCTCCTTCTGAAGCGCATTCTTGTTATGCCCCGGTGATGGGTTAAAGACGCCAATGACCAGGAGCCGTCCCTTCCGTGCTTAGTGTGCTGAGTGAAAGCAGTCGGCTCGCAGATCTCCGGCTTTCGTCTCCCGTAATTCGCGGATACTCGGCCATCGTGTTACTGGCATTTGGGCCCCTTCTCGTGCTTCGTTAGCGCTATCACAACTGAACGGGTTCATGCTGGAATCGCCCTTTCTGGCACCCGTATTCGTTTGACCCCAGCTCAATGCAGGATCGGCTGCTGCCACCCCACTTGCTTCACGCGACCGCTGCAAGAACAAGAGCCTTCTTATGAACAACTTGCAACCTATTACCAAATGGTGATTGACGCGCCGTGCGAAGGTTGACATAGCAGAAGTGATAGGTAGACCATAGCCTTAGGCTTCAGCCTCCAGCAGGCGAATCAGGAATTTTGAGTCCTTCTTCCTGGCTCCAGCCCGGAAGAGAAGTCAACATTAAGTTAGAGGTTCGCAAAAATGTCAAAATTCAACCTCCCCCTCTTGGCCCTTGTAACCCTAATGTTCATCGGCCTCGCACTCCCAGACCAAAACCTTTCTGCACAGACATATAGTCTCCCCAACGTAAACACCGGCTGTCCGGCGAATTGCCGGGTGATCCCGTGGCAAGCCGGGTCGGACCTCTGGAATGGCGGAACACTGCCGGTCTATTCGCAAGTGACCTGCACGCCGCTTCACGAGGACGGCACGACCGATGACACTGCGGACGTGAATGCCTGCATTAGTGCTGCGAACGCCGGAACGGGCAGCTACGCGACATGTCACGCAGCGGGGGGATGCGCCGTATATCTTCCGGCTGGCAACGTGATGATTAAGGGCTCGGTGGTGCTGAAAAGCAATGTAGTCCTGCGTGGCGCTGGACCGACGACGGTTGTGACCGAAGGAGCGAGCACCGCCCAAATCACCACATCTAATTTCTCTCACTCGACAAATCTGAATCCCCCCACCAGCTACCAGGCTTTTCCATCCACCTTTTTGCTTTCCGGTACTCCGCAGAAAGGAGATACCTCTGTAACTTGTTCGACAGGATGCAGCAATGTCTCTGTGGGAACGTGGGTCAAGATTTTCGGTAACGATGACCCGTCCATCATCTCCGATTCGATGAGCGACAGTGGCTCCTACTACAAGTGCGATATGTGCTCCGATAATGATGGGTACTACCTCATGCAGCAATATGAACAGGTCACTGCCTGTTCGGGATGCGGAAGTGCCGGAGCCGTGTGGACGTTGAGCCGGCCCCTCTACTATCCGCCGTTTACGGCATCCGTCACGGTTTACAACACCAGCGGAAGTCCACAGGTTGAACCCGCAGGAGCCAAGTTCAACGTCATTCAATTCCAGACGACGAAGGCCGGACTTGAGTATCTTCAGGTCAACGCAACCGCCGACTTGGGCGCCAATCAGAATATTCTTTACCAAGGATGCCTTTACTGTTGGGTGAAGGGTGTGGAAGTCGTTCTCTCTGGAAGCAATCAGCTTTCGGCCATGTTCGAATCTGATTGGGGATACGGAGGCGAGATAAGAGACAGCTACTTTCACGATCAGCGATCAGGGGCGAGCGGAGCTGGGTACGGCATTTATTTCCAGTTCCCCAATGGCGACATGAAGGTGGAGAACAATATCGTCCGCCACTCGCGCCATCCGATTATCTTTCAAGGCGGCGGTTCCGGAGTTGCCATCCTCTACAACTACACTGACGATCCTTACACGGACGATTTGACTTATCTAGGTTCGGCCCGTACCGATCACGGGGCGCACCCCTATATGACGCTGTGGGAAGGCAACGTGATGAGCCATCTAACAGCGGATGACTGTTGGGGCAGTTCATCGCACAACGTCATGTTCCGAAACTGGTTCTGGGGCGACGAGACGATGAACTGGAGCAATCTTCCCTCGGGGGCGGCTCCTACCGCAAGCGGAACGAATCCCAACAATGGTTTCGACGCGATTGATGTGTACACTGGATCGACCTATTACTCGTTCGTGGGCAACGTACTGGGTCACGCCAGCCTGCACACTACATGGTCGGGAGCCACGCTGCGCACGAACAACGCCTACGGCTCGCGGGCGAATCCCGTCGTCTACAGTTACGCTGGTGCAGCAGGCACCGGCCAGGGAACCTGCGATGACATCATTGACTCAACGATTCCCAGTTCGAACACGACCTCGCTGAATCACGGCAACTGGGACTACTTAACCAACGGCGTAGCATATTGGGAAGGCGGATCCAATCATAGCCTTGTCAACTCAATGTATTACCCAAATGAGCCGGGCTTCCTGTCTGGATATCCCTGGCCCCTCGAGGGACCTGAGGGTAACCCGACGATCAATGCCAACGCAGCAGAGAATTGTTATCTCAATGGACCTGCTGCGGGCGTCGCATTTAATCCGGCATCCTGCTATAGCTCCGGTACAACCCAGGTTCGGCCAGCCCCCCCAACAAATACCAATGGGACGGCGACACCAAAATAGCTGCCACCGAACTCTGGATCCTATCAAACCGATTTGACGAATCGTACGTAACGATCGCTGGCATCTGAGCGCTCGAATAAAGTTGGTCTTGCTGGCGTGCTGCGCCGGATTAATCCGGCGCAGCACGCCAGCAACTTTATCCGACTTATGCCCACTGTCTCGCGCAACACCAAGCCTCTTCGACACCATGTGCCGCATTGCCGCTGGTAGTGAATTTGCCGGGCACACAAAGATACTTCCTAGCTCAGAGGGGGCTTGTCTTTTAAACAATCAAGTTCGCCAAAATGAAACAATCGGCGGACGAGAAGTCTCGAACCGGCTTCGCTCAAATGGTCCGTATCAGTCAATAACGGAACTGCACTCGTTTCGTCGGCATACTCAAGGCAACGATTGCTGTCACATGTCGTTTGATAGAGTGATACATAGGAAACATGCCACCTATTCGCGGCCAAGTTCTGCATCTGCGCATCCATGAGGGGCGAATACGCCAGGCGATGCTCCTGGGCCAGGTTTGGCCTATTCCAAGCTATTGAATACGCCAACAGCCTGGGTAAAGGTGCATCGTACTCAGCCACCGGGCCGAAGACGATAACCCTAACGCCCCGCGCCTTGGCCCAAGCGGCAATATCGGCTACTCCATCCAGGCTCTTGGAATACCAGCGCGCTTCAAGAAGCAGCCCCTCACTCGGATGGGACGGCAGGTACTTCTCAAATATGAAATCCATCATCTGCTTGCACAGCGGGCTATCGTCGGAGTGAATCGAAGGCCTGCAGCCCCACACGGCCGCCAGGAGAACATCAGATCCAGGCAACGACGTCTTCAGACCGTCCAACAGCGCTCCCGCATGACTGTCGCCGAGCAGCAAGTAGGTCTCTTTCCCGGGTGACGTCTGCAAACAATGGCTATTGTCAAAGACTGTGCTCCGATTGCCCTCAGTAATCGCACAATCGCCCAATTGTCCCAGCGTTGAAGCACCGGGAGGCGTGAGGAACGATGCAACTTGCACCGCGCGGAGTGGGAAGCGTCCTTGGAAGCCCCTCGCATAAATTACCGACCCTGAAGACAGAATCAGCACGACCATGGTCGCTGCAGAGAAAGCAAAGAGAGGCCGCCGCTCAATTCGCCGCGGATAGCTGCGGAACGGACGCTCGACAAACCTCCAAGAGAGGATTGCCAGCACAAACGAGAGCAAAAGCTCCATTGCCTTATTGCTTACCTGCGATAGCAGAAGCAACGCCCATTTGTGCGGTACGACATTGCTGAAATTCGGCAAAAACCCCAGGCCATTTAAAACAATGACAGGCCAATGCCAAAGATAGAGAGAATATGAAATCAGTCCAACAAAAACGACAGGCCGCCACGAGAGTACCTTGCCAACCAAAGATGACCCTGATTCACCGGCACCAATGATCAGTGCTGATCCGAAACAGGGAACCAAGGCGGCTAATCCCGGGAACAGTGTCTGGGGACTGTACCTCGCTGCTGAGAAGACGACCATCCCAATGCCTAGTAAGGAGGCGGTATTTCTCGACAGCTTCGTTCGTAGGCGCGGGAAATAACCAATAGAGATGAGCGTTCCCAAGAGCAGTTCCCACGCCCGCGTGTACGGCATATAGAACGCAGTCGTCGTGTTGTAATGTACCGTTACTTCGCTTGCCCCGAGCGATACAAGAAAAAGAGCAACAACTCCAAGCTTTAGCCGCTGCGGAAAGAGCCGGCGCATTATGACAAGAAAAATCGGGAACAAAATGTAAAACTGCTCCTCGACCGCAAGCGACCACGTGTGCAGCAACGGGTTGGACGTCGGCGAATCAAAATAGCCTGAATGCTGCCAGAAATAGAAGTTGGAGGAAGAGGTTGTAGCCGCAATTACAGATTTTGCATAATCAATGAACTCAGTCGGGAGCAGGAAGAAGCTGATCACAATGCTTACGGCAATCAGCATACCGAATAGTGCGGGGAAGATTCGTCGCACGCGCCGCTCATAAAAAGCGAGGACTGAAAAACGAGAAGCAGCTATCTCTGAGAAGATGATGGCGCTAATGAGATAACCAGATATCACAAAGAATACATCAACGCCTACAAATCCTCCGGGCAGCCGCGCAGGAGACAAATGGAAGGCAAGGACGCTCAGAACCGCCACGCATCGGAGTCCATCTATATCTGGACGGTATTTCATGGCGGTGTTCCGATTTGATGCTTCCTTCATGGCGCTGCTACCTGTTCCGTCGAACGCAGTCTGAAATATGTGGCGCGTGTGAATTGGCGCGCCAAAATCCGGCTTACCGGCGCCGCCGTTTTCTCGACGCTTACACGCTGAATATTTCTCGGGTGAAAGTGCGACACCAGACCGGAAGTCCCGAATGAAACGTCCAGCCATGACTCCGAGAAGACTGTCTTAAAGAACTCGCCTTTGACTCCCCCGTCATTGTGCGGAAATGCAAATGCCTTCGGGCTTGCGCCGAATTTCGCGTTAAGGAGCTGCATGCTCGCTCGAGTTTGGGCGAGTTGCTGCGAGAGCGCGAGATCAGCGTAGAGCGGATGATCGTGACTGTGCGATCCGATGCTGAATCCAAGATTCACCAGCGTTGCAATTTCAGCTGTTGTAAGGTGCGGCCGTCTTTCGCGAACATACTCGTCAAGATCGATCTCCAGGGCGTCGGCGAGGGGTTGCACCAGCTGTCTTTGTCCGTATCCAATCGATAGAATCCTGTCCCGAAGCGTTGCGTTGCGACTGGTTGCTGCGGGCAGAATAGAATCCAGGCGGGCCAGTACACCGCTGCGATTGGCTGCGCCCAAATTAACACGGTCGAGCAGAACGCTGAGTGCGTTGTAATGTGGTAGCCCGCCACCATCGAGGAATGCGGTGGCGAGAAAGAACGTTGCGGGAATGCCAGCACGCTGCAAGATCGGCGCAACGATGTCGTGCATTTCCCTGAACCCATCGTCGAATGTGAGGTGAAAGCAGGACGAGGGTAGGGAGCGATTGCCGTCGAGTGCATCAACTATATCCTGGAGCGTCACCGGTTCAAAGTGGCGGGTGAAGAACTCCAGGTCCGCCTTAAACTCTGCGATGGTTCTGAAGCGATAAAGATTGCTTACGTGTGGGACATGAGCCTCGCTCACCATGTGGTAGAAGGGCACTACAAGCGCTACTCCGGAGAGCGGGCGTACCCACTCCATGGGAATCCATTCCGTTCCCTTCAACAAGAGACTCAGAGCCATTGCTATTGCCGCCCGCCTCGGCTGCTTTGCATTCCAGTCTGCGAGCGATCGCGGCCCTCTTGTTGCGACAAGCGAAGGATCAGATGGGAGAGGCCCTTAAACATGGTGGCTTGTCCCCAGTGAAGCATCGGCGTTCGGGCCGTTATTCCGAGCGGGTACTTACGATAGTAGAAGGAACCGGAGGAGCCCTGCATATTGCGGATGGTCCAGCCGGCAACTTTGACCGCCAATGAGAGCGACTCGGAATCGTCCGCGCCAAAATACGACAGCGTATCGATCGCCTGCGATGCGCATTGAATGTCGATCGGGTAGGCGCGATCATGGTAGTACTTCGGGCAGCCGGACGCCCCAAAGAAATGATCCTTGAAAAACTGAAGACCTTTAGCGACTTCGCCGGAAAACTCTGTGTCTCCCGTCTGTTCGATGTAGCACTTTAAGCTATCGAGGTTATAGCCTGTATGGAAGTTATCGATCCAGTGATACTGGTCGTCCTCCGCGTACCACCACGCGCCACTTGGAAGCATACTCAAGCAGCTATAACTCATGGCGCTGCGGGCGACATCTCGATAATCCTGGCGGCCTGTGTGCCGCGCTGCACGTGCGAGCGCCGCAGCGCCCAGCATGTTCGCATTGTGGATCGATTCCTGCCCGTGAGCAAAATAACTTAGGCAATCGCCGCGGTCTGTGTGTTCGCGCGGCAGCGACATGATCCAATCGCATGCGCTCGATGCAATATCCAGGAACCACTGGTCGTGAGATTGTTCGAAGGCTTCTAGATACGTCTGAGCAATCAAGCTTGTCCAGACAATGATGCTGTCGTCCTTGTGGTAAGCGCCGCCTCGACTGGAGAAATCGAAAAAGTTCGCCCAGCTATGTTTCTCGAACTTTGCCGACTTTTGCTTATCGAGCCACTTCAGGCACGCTACGGCCTTTGTCCAGTATTCCGCATCACCTGTGGCGCGATGCTGCAAGAGATAGCCCCAAGCCATCATTCCTCGCCCCTTTGTGGAGTCAAGGGGCTTAATGCCGACGAGGGGTCGAAGATTGATAGGCGACTGCCGCACAGCCTGCTGCAGGATCCGCTCGGCGAGGAGGTTTTTGAACGTGAGTGAACGCAGTGGGCTCGATAAGCCATCAAATGGCTCATAGCCCCGATACTCGTGCTCTTCAACCCAGCGTCGAACCGCGTCGGCACTTGTCACAAGCTGCTGCAGCGCCGGCGACTTTATCGCCGTCTTCGCTGCCATTTCAGGATTCCCGGTTGAAGCGGTATCAGGGACCGAATTCGTTGGCATCATCAGACTCATTTCTTCCTAGCCCAGTTGAGCCGCTAATTAACGTGAAATGGCTTCTACGCACGAAAGAAAGCCGGTGAACATTGTCTCAATCGAAGCTTCTCTAACGATGTCGCGCCGGGCGTTTGCGGACATTCGTTCGCGTTCCGCGTCGTTGTCAACAAGAAACAACAGTCGATCGCGGAGCGCAGCGCGGTCATCTTCCGGTACGATGAATCCGTTCTCGCCATCCCGCAGATATTCAATTTCAGGCGGTTGTTTGCCATCCTCCGTGACCATTGGCAATCCCGAGTAGAACGCCTGATTGAGCCCCAAACCAACATGTCCTGGTATTGAGCAAATGTCCGCCATTTTAAATATCCGGCTGATCTGGCGATTTTCAGGATCGTGGACCTCGCCTAAGTAGATCGTGTTTGAGGGGTTCATACGCACACGCAATTCTTCATTGAGTCCTGATCCGACAATGACGAGTCCAACATCTTTCCGATCAAGGTCACGAAAGATGTCGATCAGATGATCGACTTTCTTGCGATTCTTCTCTTCTCCGATTCGCCCAGCAAAAAGCACTACCTTCTGAAAGGGGATTCCAAGCTCCCGCCTGATGGTCTCTCTCGACTCCGATATGCGAGGGAAATCCTCGAAGTTTATTGTGTTATTCGCCGCGAATACTTTGCCATGGTACCGCTCCGGGATGAACCGGCGCAGTGAGGAAGTGTAGAGGATCAGTCCATCGCTGATGAAATGCAAATAGTCAAAAAAGGCGTTGCGAATGGAATTGTCCGGATCATCGAGATTCCTTGTTTTAGTCCAGAGAGCCACTGGAATGCCGGAGAGCTTCAACCAGTGGATCAACGGCCAGAGAATCCGATCCTTAAGATGCAAAAAGAGGATCACGACGTCCGGATGAAAGCGACGGATCTGCTCCCGGTAGGCAAAGAAACTAAATGGCCGCTCGATAAACTCGAACTGACACTCGTTCTGATTCTGCCGCTGCAGCTCATTCGATAGGACAGCAAAGTCCCATCCACGCTCTCGGAAGTGCCGCCAGAAATAATTGTAGACTGACACGCGGTAGTGCATCACCCGATTGGAAATCAACAGTACCCGTCTCCGGGGGGCTATTGGCGGCGTGGTGTCTCCAGGCTCGGCCGTGAGCGGCGCGGTTGCGCTACCAGCAGATGCCATCATATCGACCCTTCACTTCACCAGCTTCAATAATCCGGACGAGGTCGATTACCACCTGACCCGGACGTGCCGCATGGGCCAGGACATCGCGAAACTCCTCGCTCGCGTTGCTCACGATAATCACGTCCGAGTCGCGCACAAGTTCGACCGCCGAGGTTCGCATCAATGAGGAAATGTGCGGGATTTCTTTCTGTATGTATTCCTTATTTGCGCCAACCAACCTGGCAATTGAGACAAATTCGTCGTAGATGCCGACCCGAAATCCCTTTCCGATCATCGTCTCAATCACCTCGAGGATCGGGCTTTCTCGAAGATCATCGGTGCCGTGCTTGAAACTCAACCCAAGAAATCCGAGAGAGCAGCCCTTGTATTCCTGCAGTCGCGACGTCACGCGTTCGATGTGCTTTCTATTACTTACCAGAATCGCGTCGAGCAGCGGAGTTGGGACGTCCAGGTTCCGCGCGTGATGAGTTATTGCACGCAAGTCTTTCGGGAGGCACGAGCCGCCAAACGCAAAACCAGGCTTCAGATAATAAGGCGATAAGTTGAGCTTGCTATCCATACAGAAGATCTTCATCACTTCATGGCTGTCGATACCATCGGCCTTGCAGATGTTTCCGATCTCATTCGCAAAGGTTACTTTTAGCGCGTGAAATGCATTGTCCGCGTATTTCAGACTTTCCGCTACGCGAATGCGGGTGCGGACCAAGGGAGCCTCGATCCCATCAAATAATTCGGCGACAACCTCGCCGGCCTGGCGATCCAGTTCACCGATGAGCGTGCGAGAGGGATGATAGAAGTCTTTCAAAGACGTTCCCTCGCGCAAAAACTCAGGCACCATGCAGACGCCAAAATCGCGTCCGGCCACCCTGCCGGATTGGCTTTCTAAGATGGGGATCACAGTCTCTTCAACCGTGCCAGGTAGGACCGTGCTGCGTATTGCAACGACAAAGTACTCTTTCTTCGCCGATAGCGCCGAGCCGATTTGCTCGCTTACTCTTCTGACGAGATCCGTTGATAGACTGCCGTTATGATTACTTGGAGTGCCAACACAGACGAGGGCCACGTCGCTTACGTCAATTGCGTCGCGCCACGACTCGGTTGCGCTGAATGCCCCTGATTGGATAACCGTTGCAAGCAGTTCCGATAATCCCTCCTCAATCACAGGAGGAAGGCCCCGACGAATCAGGTCCACTTTTGATGGGTTCGCGTCAACGCCGATGACTCTATGGCCCATTTGAGCGAGACATGCAGCGGTTACCGAACCAACATATCCGAGACCAAAAACCGATACCTTCATTACTTCGCGCTCCCTAACTATAATGAGCCGGAACTTGCGAACTCAGACAGATATGTATCAGAAATCTCAGCCTGCTACCCATGGGCACATTACTTACTTCATCTGATTGCAGTTTCGAGGGAAGGGGCTGCATGCTCCGGCTCAGAACTCACTCCTAATTGACCGAAGATCTGATCCATAATGTGGGCAGTGAGAATGATCTCCCGATATGGGATAGGGACGGGCGTGTCCTCGACAATGGATCGGTAAAAAGACTCGATCAAGAACTTCATGCCCGACTTCATATGGAAGTCTCTCTTCAAAAAGCGCCGCACGTTGGTCATTGCGTTTGAGAGATTCTGTTTTGCCATGCTTACAGGTGGAACGAACTTTTCTAAATAGCTCACATATCTTTGGCCGCTAAGCTTGATGACTGTTTCCTGGTCCTGATCGAGAATGAGGCCGTTCTTGCTTCCGTAAACATGAAACTGATGCAAGGATGGGCGCATCTGCGAAGAGAATGTGAAATAAGCGGTAGTGCCGCATTCCTCGGAGATGATCACTCTCAGCTCGTCAATAAGCTGGGTTTCTCCGGTGCCTCGCAGAAATGGGCTGATGAATCCATGCGCAATGACCGTCGGCGCATCGCTAACAAGGTGTTCCGCGATTCGCGCGATGCCGTGGCTGATAATGTTATGAAGCAGTCCGCCCGGGAGCCTGCGTACCCAGTAGTTTTTATCATTCAGCAGGGCCCCTGCGAATCCCCCGCGGCCGAGCTCATAGCAGAAATAACTCTCAAGGTGGATCGGTGGTCCGCCCAAGTAGCCGCTTTGAATGAGTTGCCGCACACGCCGCGCTGAGTGCCGGAATTGGTCATCATGACCAGCAGTGACCTTCAAGCCTCTGGCATCTGCAATTGCCAGAAGTTCTTTTGCATCGGCCTCGTCAAGGGTGAAGGGCTTCTCCACGTACACGTGACATCCGGCCTCAAGACAGGCTTTTGCAATGCTGAAGTGGCTCTGTGGGGGCGTGGTGATGTGCACGACATCCGGCTTCGCTTCATTGAGCAGATCATCCAGGTTCTGGAAGTACTGCTTGATCGGAAACCGCTGGTACAGCTGCCGGGCCATCAATGGCTCGCGATCGCAGACGCCGACGATATGACAGTCTTTGATCCGCTGAATCTGCTCGGCATGATCATCAGCGATCTTGCCGCATCCGACGATTGCGGCCTTAAGCATGGGCTTCTCCTTCACGGCAGCTTTCAAAGTGACGCCGGAGCCCTTCGCTTGTTGTTACAGCGGGTTGCCACCCGACTCGGGACTTCAGCTTGGCGTTGCTGTAGCGAGTTCTCTTCCACGTAGCATGCCACATCTTGCGGTTAAACACTGGCGGCAGCTGGCCCATCGACCAGTTTGAATACCATTCCCAAATGCCGCACAGAGAATAGGTCAATGCGTGTGGCACGTAGATCGATTTGAATCGTCTGACGTTGTGTTTATAGAGACGTAAGAATTTCCGGCTTGATGGTAGATTGTCATCAACGACATTAAAGACTTCTCCATCGACGCCCTTCGTTAGCCCCGCTAATACCATCGCATCAGCACAATTGTCCACATATGTCAGCGGCATAGGATTACCACCACCGAGATGCAGAAAAACTCCAAATGTACTAATTCCAACTCGCCCATGGATGCCGGGATTACCCGGCCCATATACCCATCCGGGCCGCACCATGACATATGGTACCTTGAAGCGCCGCCCGTAGTCTTCGACCAACTTGTCCTGCTCGGTCTTAGCAAAACAATAAGAATTGCCACGCAATTCCGGATGTTCCTCAACGGGGGCCGACTCGTCCAGTACCCGGCCTTTGGGATTTCCGAAGTTTCTGTAGACCGCGAAAGAGCTCATGTTGACGAATCGCCGCAGACTGCCTTCAGCGACACATGCGTCAAGAAGGTTTCGCGTCGTGACAACCGAGTTCATGAATGCATCGGGAAATGATTTTTCGCCCCTTCCTGCAGCGAGATGAAAAACAACCGCTGCCCCTTTCGCCGCGATTGCGCAATCCTGGGTGGAAAGAAGGTTACCCGTCATGATCATGACTTGTGCGCCGCCCTGATGGGCGCGGAGGACCTTCTCGAGCCGGTTCATTTTGCTTGATGGTCTCGTGAGGCAACGGAGGTTTTGGAACCCCGACTTTAGCAGAGCATCGACGACTCTACACCCGATAAAGCCAGCCGCTCCCGTCACGAGTATGCAATCGTCCTCTTGGATGATCAAAGAATCAGGCCGAATGAAGTTCATTACAGTCTCTTGCCTTTCCTATGTAGTGACATAGGGCTGTTTTATTGGATTGATACCGACAAAACCCAACAGTCTTCCTAAATGATCGAACAGCCTGACCAGAACATTCATGAATTTGCCCTGACCGAGCGCGAGAGCAAACGGCAGTGCGAGAGTATAGACTGGGGCCGCTACGGCGGAGGTCAAAATGCCGCGTGCACTGGATGACGGATGCGCCAGGGATGTGTACCCTCTGAGCAGAGCGCGCTTAAGCAGGAACTTCCGGCTCCAGCGCTCCGGTGGCACAATTTCATAAGCGACGGCTTCATCGCACCAGATGAAAAAGTATCCCCTTTCGATCATTCTGCGGAAGAAGTCCTGGTCCTCACCGGTGCGGAACTCGGGCCTGAAAGGTTGGCTGACGTCCACGAAAATCTCCCGCTTCAATAGGGTGTTACCAGTACGGCCCTTCCGCCAGTCGATCACAAAGCCGGTAGGGTAAGTTGGGCGATCGTAGAATTTTCCCTTCACTACCCAGTCAGGTGGCGTCACAGGAAAGCGGGGATGAACCGGCCCCAGGGCTCCATACGCATTGAATTTCTTGCACGCTTTGAACAGGGTGACGAGCCAGCAGCGAATCGGTGATTCGTCGTCGTCAATGAACACTACGTAGTCTCCAGTAGCATTTTCAATCGCTTTATTGCGAGTCAGCGCAATATTCTGTTCAGGCTCAACGAAATAACCAACCGCGAAAGATTGCAGAACCGCGAACTCAGACACGGCTGACCGCGCCGAAGCTTCACGATCATTGTCGACGACGAGCACCGAATAGGTGAAGAGGCCCTCGGTCTCCTGCTCGCGGAGATCCTCGAGCAGGCATCGCAGTAGTTCGAGACGTCGAAAGGTGCAGATGCAGACGGTTATGTGTTCTTTCGGGGGCATCATCTGGTACGGTGGCTTCCTTTGGAAATAGACTCAAGCAAGCTCAGACATGACCTCGCCACTGAAGGCTGTCAGCTTGGAAAAGTCCCGGGAATTAACCAATGTATTGCTGTTGCTCTTCAACTGGCCTGCATACTCGGGAACCGGAGGCGCACCTTTCGGGACCAATCCTTTCTTTGGCCGTGGAAGATTCACCGCCGCAAGGAGAAACAGGAACCAGAGGTCATGCGTTCCCTTCAGGAAACTGGTCTCGGCAACATTGTTCGTCAGAATGGCAACGAGGAGCACCAAGCGCAGGCTCCCAAGCTGGAAATCATTGTGAAGGTCGGAGATCGCACCGGCAAGCCCAGCACCGATGACGCCAAGCAGCAACACGACGCCTATCCCGCCGAGTTCAACGTATACATCGAGGAAACCATTGTGTCCTTCCTCGGGTCGCCACTGAGGCGTCTTTAGCGACCAGTTGGGTAGCGGGTACATTTCATAACCGATGGGCCCGACCCAGAAGGCGCCGATTCCTACGCCGAGCACCGGGTTCTTTGCGGCGTTGTCGAGCAGATCGGTCCAAAGAAGCGTGCGATCCGTGAGCGTCATGTTGCGGCCCGTGGCATGAACCACGACCTCAGCCGGCGTCGTATTGAAGGCATCAAACACGGCGTAAGCAAGAGGCGCGAGCAGACTAAGCACGATGATTCCTGCCACGACGTAGCTCTTCGCCTTTGCTGCTCTCTTCTTTATGAACTGCAAGCCAAGAAGAAGAACAGCGCACATGACAAATCCAAGGATGGCGGCACTGCTGTGAATCGTCTTTGATCCCCGCAATAACCAGAGAGTGAGGATCAGGAGCAGAACATTCAGGCCCAGTTTCTTCCAGTTACGCTTCAAGTTCTTCTTAGGCCAATCCTGAAGAAGCTGCCATATCAGGAACAGTCCGCTGCACATCGCAACTTGCCCGAGACTGTTTTTGTCTGCAGAAATGCCCGTCCATTCTTCCTCTGTCCCATTCCAGTTATAGATGACGCCGATATTCCTCACATACTTAATTGCGGCAGCGGACAGTGGAATATGCACAAGATACAGACGTTGAAGCAAAGCGCGCACAGCCTCCAGAGGACTGCTTTCCGTGAGTACAACAAGCACCATCACAAGCGCGCCCATGGAACGGATACAACGCCGCAGTGAGATACCCGGGAAATTAGACCACATGATGCTGAACGCCATGTAGACGAACAACACCACCACCCACTTATTGCGAGCGAGGATTTGTCTGGCTTGTCCTGCCCGTGAACCGAGAACATAGACACCCAGCGCGATCAGGGTCCCCATCAGCAGTTGGTCTACCAGGCTGCCCGAGGAGTCTCCCACGTTAGCCGCCGAGGCCCACTGGTTCCACGACATCCAACTAGAAAGCGTTCGCGTGCTCGCGAAAAACAACCAAACGAACGGCACCCAGATCCACAAGGACGGCTTCCAGTGCCGGGAGTTGGGGACCGATCCCGCGACTGGTCGAGCGGTAAGTACAGCACCTGAGTTCGACTGGATCACGTGTGATGTTCGGGAAGGGCGCACAGATTGACACTACGCGCAGTTAGAAGATCAAGATAGCGATTGGCTTGTGCTTCGATGTTGTGTTGCTCATAGAACATAAGGGCTGCTTGCGCAAGGCGCTCGCGCTCTTTCCTGTCATGGAACAGTTCTACGATCGCGTCGGCCAACTGCTCCACGTTCTCCGGCTCATAATACCGAAGCATTGTATCGTCAAAGTAACGAGCAATTACGTCGAGGCGCGGTGCAACGACCGGTACATTCAAATAGACATATTCGAGTAACTTAACGGGAAGCATATATTTGTCGCAAGCGAGGTTGCGCCGGTTGCCGATGACTCCCAGATCCATGCCACAAACGATTTCAGGTATTTGCTCGACGGGAAAGAACGCCCGACTGAAATGAACCCTTTCTCCGAGGCCCAACTCTGACGACAACGCAATCGCTTCGGGAAGGTAGTCGCCGGCGCCGTACATCCATAACTCCGCGGGAACTCTTGCGGCAACTCGCGCCATCGCCTGCAGGATCAGATCGATGCCCAAGCGGTGTGCCATCGTGCCGTGATAGACGATGCGGAATGTCTCACTTTTCTTCTCTTTCTCCCTTGTTATTGAACCAAACAATTCAGCATTGGGGAGATTCATCAAAACCGTAATCTTCTTCCTCGAAACTCCGCAGTGATTAACTAGATAGTCTCTTTGGTTGTGGTCTGCGCAGAACACGTGATCGACGAACATCGAGGACAGCCGCTGCTCGATCTTCAGTATCCGCACAGGCAGATCACTTTCGCGGGCGTCAAATTTTGCCATGTAGTTGACTGTCATAAGATCGTGCACATCCAGGATCAGCCTGGCACCAAACAACTTTGGAATGACGGCCGCGAAGACCAGCGCGTTAGGCATGTTGTGCACATGAACGGCCTCGTACCGGTCTCGGAACGAGCTTCGCGCAAGCATAAAAAGCGCTTTCAGGAAAAAAATCAGATAGGACCAAGCGTACATCAGCGTGCTCTGGCCCTGGTACTTCTTCATTGCGCGGAAAATAGTTCCGGTCGGCCGTACCTCGCGTGCTGACTCTCCGTTGGATTTGAGAGCAATGACATCAACACGGTGACCGTGATCTTCAAGCGTGCGCACGTAGCACTTGATTCGTGCATCGTTGAGGTAGTGCGCGTACGCTAACATGCAAACTTTCATTGGTTCACCTTCTGCGATGGCCGATCCTTGGACGCGACATCAGATCTTGGGTATCTCCAATTCGTCTCGAAGAAAACCTCTGTCCGGGCGGCACTCAACCAATATGGCGATACAGGATTCGTCCGGTCGTTTCCAGAAGAGAATCCGGCATGATCGCGAACAAGTGCCTGGCGAAACCAGAGGAATGCTCTTGAGCAGCGGCCGAACTCCGCTTCTTGCACCAGCGCAGATAGATAAGTTGCGAGGACTTTGCGCCCCAGCCGCTCTTGAAGGTTATCAGTCCCGGATTGTCAGCATCTGAACGGCCAAAATCCATGCATTTCATCCCATCTGCCTGTGCCTTGGTAATTGCCTTCCATATGAGAAATGGAGTGGCGCCGAGATTCTTGAAGCGGGTGCCCGAACATCCATACTTGTAGACGAGAACATCCTTATGCTGCAGGGTCAGGATACTTGCAATCTCTTTTCCGTCTTTGAACGCAACGTGGATCTGAAGGCGGTCACCCATGCAGGCAGCCAAGTTTCTAAACCACTGAATGGGCTGAGGTGGCAGTTTATGCCGGCGGCGCGTTTGAACCATTAGGCGATAAAACGCATTCAGCAAAGGCAGGGAATTACCGCATTCATACTCAACGCCCTCGCGCTCAGCGCGTCTGATCGGCTGCTGGATGGATGTCTTGTGCAGGCGCCGCAGAAGTTGGTCGCCGGACGGACTAAGGTCGAGCATGTGCAGATAGGCAGCAGGGGCCTTTATGATGCCGTCGAGAGCAGGTGGCTCGCTTGCGGGCCGCAGCTCGATGTATTTCCACTTCCCTGAATCAACGCTCTTCTTCAGTGTTTCCGCAATTTCTGCAGTCGCACTCGCACTGTCCAGCAGAGGTTCACAGTGGTCGGAGAATGGGACGGACACCATGCGTCGGCCTGTCAGCCAGCTTTTCACCTGGCACAGCACGATGCCGTTCGACAATGGCGAGTCTGGCGGTGAAGTTGTGTACACCACGGGCTTATACCCGTAGGTTCGCCGGATCGCATCGAGCCACGGCACACTGTGGAAAACAGACGCGGAATCATGGCGGTTGACAAATTCTGCCCACCTAGTGTCGTTCATTGGGTCAAGAGCGTAGACCGTCATCGCTTGCTCTCCACGCCAGCATTGACTGCCATTCCGGTTGCGGCTGTTGAAAAGATTGAGTCTCTTGCAAACTCAGCCACTTCTCTCGCCAGCGGATACCACGCGGCATCTCCGAATCTTGCAGAAACGTAGGTCAAGAGCTCCTTGTATAAGGTCACCGGGAACTGTGTGCGACCGGCCTTGTTCCCAAATGCAATGTAGTCAGGATGCACATTGACGAGTGCCATGCCGCCATGTTGTGCCACCCAGTCGAGTTTTCGTTTCCAGATGTCATTCGTCTTCTCGCCGAGGACGAGGAACAGAGTTGAGTCCTGTGCCAGCGTGTATGGGAGCTCGACAAATCCGCTTCCATCCGATCTTTCGACCCAGAAGGGGAAGATCGTATTCGCTCCGTCGGGCTGCGGCTCGAAAGGGTCAGTGTCGAAGGTGGAAGCATCATACAGCAGGTCCAATTCCTTCAACCATTCAAGATTGTGAAACATGAATGCCGATCTGAACCCGACCGCCTGCCATTCCTTCAAATGCGCGTTAATTCGCCTAGCTCCAACGGTGAACTCGGCTTTCGATCGATAGAGCGATCCGTCGTGGTGCAGGTCATGGACCCCGACTTCGAATCCATTCTCGACAAGGAAGTGCCGAAGCGAATCAGGCGTGGCGTACTCACCTTCAGGCACGAAGTTAAAGGACGACCGGAAGCCCAGATCCATTTCAAGCTGGGCAAGCAATTGGCACTGATCCAATCCCTTCCCGCCTTCAACGTCATGCGTCAGTATAAAGGCAAACTGTTTTCTATTTGGCCAACCGGACCACCACTTCGGCCGTTGCGACGCAGCCTCGTTGATCGGCCAAACATTAGCGCTGCGGACACGTCGGCGCGAGGCGATAAGTCGTCTAAGAGCCAACCGCAAGCCATGCGGAATCGCGGGTTTGACGAAATAATATAGGTCAAGAAGTTTCATGTTCGGCCTTTAGCAGGTGCGGCTCAACGTTCTTGAGTAGCAGCGCCGTCGATCATCGAAGTTACGTCATTGGTGCTCGCCGTGGTTGGGGCGCACGGCATGCTTGGATCGTGAAGGTCTCAAAGATGGAAGAGGCACTCTCATACATGACTTCAGGCGCTAATCTCTATTGAGAGATCAAAGCGTCCTGTACAAAGCGCAGTGTTTCATCAACCACGCGCGCTTGTTGTTCGCTTGAAAGTTGTGGGAACATCGGCAGGGATACGATCTCAGTGGCCAGACGTGAGGCGACCGGAAGATCTTCGCGTGTGTAATTCAGAAAGGCGTAGGGCTTCTGCAGATGCAACGGAATCGGATAATGAATTCCGGTGCCAATGCCCTTGCTCTTCAGGAACTCGATCAAGCCATCGCGATCGCTGGTGCGGACAACATAGAGGTGATATACGGCCCGGGAGGAGGAAGGCTCCTGCGGCCGAATCACGGCATCGTTATCCGCCAGAAGCCGGTTATAATTCCGCGCCCGCTCTCTTCGTTGGGAATTCCATCGATCGAGGTGAGAGAGTTTAACGTGCAAGATGCCTGCCTGGATCGCGTCCAGGCGCCCGTTGTATCCCTCCAGACCGTGAATGTATTTCCTTTCCTGACCGTGATCGCGCAGCATCCTGACCTTTTCAGCCACTTCGCTGTCATCCGTAGTGACCGCTCCGCCCTCGCCACACGCCCCGAGGTTCTTGCCGGGGTAAAAGCTGAACGCAGCGGCGCGGCCCATGGATCCCGCCTTCATCCAGCGGTTGTTCCGCTTCGAAGAGTATTCCGCGCCGTGCGCCTGGCACGCGTCTTCGATCACCGTAAGATCGTATTTGTCCGCCAGGTCGAGGATTGCATCCATATCTGCCATTTGGCCGTAGAGATGTACGGGGACCACGGCGGTGACTGGCCGGCCGCTGCGAAGGCTGATGAGCTTCCCTGCACTGTTCCGGACGCACTGCTTTTCCAGAAATCGCTCGAGCATTGGCACGGACATGTTGCAGGTGTGCTCATCGACGTCCACAAATTCCGGTATCGCACGCGCCTGCGATATGGCCTCTGACGTAGCGATGAATGTATTGGGCACGGTCACAACGACATCGCCTGCTTCGATTCCGCAGGCGAGGATGGCAAAACGCAACGCATCCGTGCCGCTGTTTACGCCGAGGGCGTGCCTTGTGCCGCAATATGCGCCAAAGGCTTTCTCAAAATCCTCCACCATGGGGCCGCCGACAAACCCCGCGGTTGACAGAGCTCGCTCAAAGACCGCGGTTAGCTCCGTGGCCAGTTCGACGTGCGGCGCAATGAGATCAAGGAACGGTATTTTGTTAGTTTCTGACATTGGACTCCTCGGTTTGTGCTTCAATCGACCGCAGCACCCGGGCCGGATTTCCAGCCACGATGGTGTTGGGTGGAACATCTTTGGTCACGACGCTCCCGGCGCCGACAATCGCGTTTTCACCTACGCTTAGATTGCAGAGAAGAGTTGCACCGGAACCGATCGACGCGCCCCTGTGCACCACGGTAGGCCGGACCGCCCAGTCCGCGCCTGTTTGCAGCGTTCCATCGCCGTTTGTGGCGCGCGGGTAGGTGTCATTGGTAAAGGTCACTCCATGACCAATGAAGACGTTGTCCTCGATGTCCACGCCTTCGCAGATGAACGAGTGGCTCGAGACCTTGCAACGCTTCCCAATCCGGGCATTCTTCTGGATCTCGACAAATGCCCCGATCTTGGTCTCATCTCCGATTTCGCATCCGTAGAGATTGACAAACTTCGACAACTTCACGTTGGCGCCGAGCTTCACGTCTGCCGCGACAGAGTTGAACTCGCTCATAGGCGGACAAACGCCCCCTTCTTACTCAACGACTCGCTGGCGGCTTCAAGCATCCGAACGACCCGCAGCCCAGCGTGCCCATTGTTGAATGGCTCCTGCCGGGTGGTAATGCACTCCACGAAATAGCTGAGCTCCTGGCGCAGAGCTTCAACCTGCTCCAGCTGCGGCGACCACATATCTCCCGAGCGGTAACTGACCAGGAGATCGTAAACGCCCTCTCGGCTGGTAATCTTGACTCCCTTGTCATAGACCTTCACTTTTTCGTCGGCCTCTAGATCGTTCCAGACGATCATTCGCTTTTCGCCGCCAATCAGCGTCGTCCTGACCTTGACCGGGGAAAGCCAGTTCACGTTGATGTGGGCGATGATCTTGTCGGGAAAGTAGAGCGTCATGAACGCTACATCCTCATGTCCGTTCAAATGGCCTTGCCCGGTGGCCACGATCGCTTCAGGGCTGGCCTTGATGAGATGATCCATGATCGAAAGATCATGCGGCGCCAGGTCCCAAAGCACATTGACGTCGTGCTGAAAGAGGCCAAGATTAACGCGAGTCGAGTCGTAGTAGTAGAGACTCCCCAATGCGCCTTCGCTGATAAGCTGCCCAATCCTCTTCACCGCGCCTGTGAAAAGAAAGGTATGGTCGACCATCACTTTCAGATTCTTCTGTTCCGCGAGGTTGACCAGTTCCTCTCCTTGAGCGACGGTGCTGGTAAACGGCTTCTCGACAAAGACGTGTTTTCCATTTTCCAGCGCGGCTTTGGTCAATTCGTAATGAGTCCAGACAGGCGAAACGACTGCCACAGCATCGATGTGAGGCGAGGTGATTACCTCCATCGCGCTGGCTGTCACGGTCACACCGGGATAGGCCTTGCGGGCGCGCGCCTGCGCCACTGGGCTCATGTCGGCGATGGCGCGTACCTCGGCGCCTTCAAGGCCGGCAAGATTTCTGACAATGTTCGGACCCCAGTAGCCGTATCCGATTACGCCGAAGTCCATAGATCCTTCTCTCCGACTAAGCGATTCGCGCTGCCAGATTCACCCGAAGGGCACAAGAGTTGTTCCCGCTCTGAGTGCAACCAGAATCGCGTCGCAATGGTCTTGTTTGTGAGTGAACGAGTGCTCGAGAGCATCTCGTAGATGGGGCCCCGCCGATGCAACAGCTGCAAAAGCTCGCCGTATTGACTCCCGAGGCGCGCGGCCCGGGAAGATTGCAGGATTCAGAATTCAATACGCTCCGGAACCTTTAATGACCGCTCCCGGAGTGCGCAGCAGGATCTTCAGGTCAAGCCATGGAGTCCACGTGGAAGCGTAACGCAGGTCGAGCCGCACCATTTCGTCGAACCGGACGCTGCTTCGGCCCATAACCTGCCAAAGGCCGGTAATTCCCGGCTTTACCGCCAGCAGCCGTTGCCGGTGCCATGTTTGATAAGCGGCCAGCTCATAGGGGATGGGAGGACGCGGGCCGACAAGCGACATCTCTCCCTTGAGCACATTGAGAAACTGCGGAAGCTCGTCGAGACTTGTTCTGCGCAAGAATCCGCCCACGCGCGTGATTCTTTTGTCATTGGTAAGTTTGTAGACACTATCGCCACTTTCGCTTTGTTTTGCTTCGCCAGGATTGCTGGCGATGAGCCGCGTGACAAACTCCTTATGCACGTTGCTGTTGTTGTTTGCAAACATGGAGCGGAATTTGAGGAACGTGAAGGTCTGACCGTAGCGCCCGACTCTTTGCTGGCGATAGAACACGGGGCCCCTGGAGGTAAGTTTGATAGCGAGAGCGATCACGAGAAAGAGCGGCGCCAACAAGATAAGCATCGTTGCGCTTCCGACAATGTCAAATACGCGTTTGACGATGAGCACCGTGCGGCGCCCTTTGTCATCGCTCACCAGGTCGGGGTACAGGGCTGCATTGGTGGGCCGTCCCGGCTTTTCATGATCCCAATCATCCGGGAACAGATGAAAGGATATGCGCACCTCATTGAACTCATCGGCGGTCAGGTCTTCCTGGAGCGTGGCGCTGACTTTGGCCAGAAATGTGTCGAGGACGGCCCGCTTATCATTCACGATGAGGCCGGTGAACATTGTGCCGACGATGGCGTCGTCCTTGTACCAGCCGACCAAGTCCGTGTCTCTGCTGGATGCAAGCAAAGCGGTTGAAATGCGCCCGAGTGTAACGCTGCTGGTCTTCTGGCCGTGATCGCTCACCACTTCGAGCAACATGAGGACAAATGGAGCCTTGGAGCGTTCCGTGCGCTTGCGTTCGATCGCAATCATGCGCTGGAAAGTCGTCTCGTCGAGAGGCGTGCGATTCACTGCCGGCGCACCCTCCAGCAGCGGATCAGGGGAGTTCGATGGTTTGGTTTGATGCAATCGTGTCACGACAGACTCCTCTCGTGTCATTAACAGGCGTGTTCGTGGTTGCCAGTGTGCCGGATGAAATATCCAAGCGCGTCTTGCGCGTCCCCAAATATCGGTTAAGGAACGTATGCCAACGAGGTGCGGGCGAACCGGTTGCAAATGCGCTTGGCGCTTGCCGGGACGGTTCCACACTTAAGAATTGGGCAAGTGGAGACCACCAAATTGAATGATCCCTTCGCACTCAAAGGGGTTTGCTAGGTGGAAATCGACGGGCTGTCGTAGTAACTGCTGTAGGCTGATGCCATGGCGCCGTTAAGAAGCGCACCGAGCAGCTTTTGCTGATCCAGCGCTTCGAGTCCCTTTTGTAGCTGGCGTTTCTGTGTCGTCCCCTGGCGTGTAACGAGAAGAACTCCATCGGCCATGCGCATCCAGATGCTTGTATCCGCCAAGGGTAGTACAGGGGGCGAATCAATGATAATCCAATCAAAGTACTCAGTAAGCTGCTCCATAAGCGCATGCATTCTTTGCGATTGCAGGAGTTCGAGCGGGTTGCTTGGAGATTGTCCAGCAGGCAGGATCCAGCATCCTGCATTCTCGAGATGGTAAATGCCGGCAAGCTTGCGCCCATCGTCCCTGATGCATTCAGAGATACCCCGGACCTTTTCGATTCCAAAGATTTGCAGAAGCGAAGGGCGCCGCAAATCTCCTTCGATGAGCAATGTCTTTTCGTCGGATGACTGGGCAAGGGCACATGCAAGATTGGCAGAAATCGTGCTCTTGCCTTCTTGTGGAATGGTGCTTGTAATGAGCACTTTCTTCAGGGGGCGGCTTCGGCGGAGATCTCTTAAGCGGACTCCCAGGAGCCGAATCGCTTCGGCCGTCGGATTTTCCTTATCGGTGAGGCACACTAACCGGCTTTGCAAGGAAAGCGAAATCTGTAGCGACGGAAGTTTCTCCAGAACCTCCGAGCGGTTGGCCGTGGACGGGCCCTGAGAAATACCCTTCGCCAACTGGGCGGCCGCAGGCGGAGGCGCAACTTCGATTTCACCAAGCCCATCCTCTTCAGTACTCTTTGGCACATCGAGTTCCGAACGGGAACCGGATACTTCCCATCTCGCCGCAGCCCGGCGTTCTGCGCGTCGCAACAGTTCAGGACCCTGAGACAGCGCAGAGGCATCGTCCCCTGACCGCTCACTTTCCTGCCGCTGTAATGCATCAAAAATTCGGCTCACGATTGTTCCCTTTCACAGTCGTACTGTGGGTCAAGCCGCCTATGAATTCTGCTGCACAGGCACAAAAGCATCAAGTCGGAATTCGGCCGCTACGTCTTCAATAATTCGCGCCGTTACTGTCGGCGTCTGCCTGGCGTAGGCACTGATCAATGCGTTTTCGCAAATGGTGTTGATGAGGCGTGGAAAGCCGCGCGAATAAGAGAACACCTGATCAATCGCTTGCTCGGAAAAGATTGGCGGCTGGCTTGAATCCGCGCCAGCAATCCGCAGCCGCTGGTCAATGTACTCCTGCGTCTGCTTGGCGTCGAGAGCTCCAAGTTGCGTCCTGAGAGCAATGCGCTGTTTCAGCTGTCTCAGTTCGACAGAATCCAGCTTTTGGTCAAGCTCCGGCTGTCCCGCCAGGATGATCTGCACCAGTTTGTCTTCCGCTGTCTCCAGGTTAGAAAGCAGACGGAGCTCCTCTAGTGTGTCCGCAGACAAGTCGTGCGCCTCGTCGACAATCAGAACACTTGTCAATTGCTTGGAACCACGCGATACAAGGAACTTGCTTAGATCCAGCAGGAGTTCGCATTTGTTCTTTCCGGAAGCAGGCAGCCCGAAATCGGAGAGAACATATTGCAGAAAGTCGGTGGGAGACAGCCTGCTATTGAACAAATATGCGTAGGCAATATCCTTGCTGTTCTCGAGGAGGCGAAGGAGGCAGCGAAGCAGCAACGTCTTCCCAGTACCCACTTCGCCGGTAACAACGACGAAACCCTTGTGGCGCCGCACCCCGTAGTAGAGCGCCGCTAGCGCCTCATTATGCCGCGGAGTGGGCACGAAGCAATGAGGATCCGGGGTCAGATCGAACGGATTACGTTTGAGATGAAAGTAGGCTTTGTACATCGTTCAAGACAATTTAGTGGTGGAGGTACGTGAATACAGAGCCAGCGAGGATTGTGACAAAGACGACCAAGGTTGTGGCCCATCCCAGTGCCATCCGCCGCTTCGCCTTGGTTTCATCCAGCGGATTTACGACCTCCGGGACCTCGGAGATAACGGCCATGGGCAGAAGGGACTTGATCTCACGCTCACTGTGCAAGCGATCGTCCATGACCTCGAAGCTGCCAGCAACAAGGAAACCCAAGGCCAAGCCCACCCCCAAGCCAATCCCGCAGAATTTGAGCCGGTTGGGAAAATCCGGTTTGGCCGGGAAACTGGGGGGATCGAGTATCGTGAACCGCTCGCCCTGCTGGAGCTGTTCCATGCTCGTTGCCATTTCGGATTGATCCTTCTTTTTTAGCAGGTCATCGTAATTGGCCTTGGATTGATCATAGCCGCGGTTCAGATCGGCAAGCGCTTCCTCAGTCCCCGGTTCTGCATTCAGACGGCCCTGGTACTCATTGATTCTGGACTTCAGGTTCTCAATGGCACTCTCGCGATTCGCTATCTCGAGCTCATTGGCTTTCAGATTCCCTCGTGTTTGCAGCGCCGGCCCGCTCAAAGTTGGATCGAGTTCACCATCTGCCGGCTTCGGTTCCTGGCTTCTGAGTTTCTGAGCTGCGACGAGGTTGGCTCGCATCGCTTCTGTATCGGCGATCCGCTTCTTGAGACTCTGAACATCGGGATAATTATCCGTATAGCGCGAGCTGAGGTCCGCCAGTTGAGCTCTCATTTTCTCGAGCAGATCGTCGATGGTCGCTAAATCGGTCGTCGCACCCGTACCTCCCGGTCCGGCCGGGCGAATCTTGGTCGCGGCAGCGCGCTCTTGTTCGAGCAGCGCCTGCAGGTAGACTCTCTGCTGTTTTGCGGTGTTGAGGGCATCCTGCTCGTTTTGAAGTTGTTGCTGCAGGCCCGCGAGGATTTGCAAGTTGCTCGCCTGCTGCGTCGGCAAAGCTCCCTCATGCTCGCCTTCGAACTGCCTGACTTTTGCCTCCTGGTCAGCCAGGCTCGCCCGCGCTTCTTCCAGTTGCTGCTCCAGGAAGCTCGTCGTGCTCTCAGACTCCTGCTCGCGTACTTTCGAGTTCTCGTTAATGAACAGCTCGGTAAGTTCGCCGGTTACTGCCTGTGCAATGTGAGGATCCTTGGAGGTGTAGGAGATTCTGAATGCCGAAACATCTTGCTTCTGTGGATCGCGCACCAGCTCGACGTCGACATCCTTGCGCATCCGATTGACTTTTTCGTCTGCAGTGGCAGTATTCTGCATCCCGTTGTACAAGTGAAGCCGATCGATAATCAGGAGCAGCCGGGTGCGGCTCAATATCTGTGTGGTGATGCTCTGCAACCGGGTTTGCAGATCGTCGCTTATATTGGGCGTGACATAGTTTTCCGGCATGCTGGGCTGCTCCACCAGAATGAGCGTGCTGGACTTATAGCGCGGCGGCACGATCCAGCTGGCGCCCCAAACGACCAACCAGCCAACCAGTAATGGGATTAAGAATTGGAGGTGGCGACGGCGCACGATGTCAACGAGACGGTTGACGTCAAAATGTTCCGTTTCCGGATCCTCGATATTTTCCGGCATGGTCATTCCCCCAGGGGCTTTCTGAACTCGTAAGTTATGGTGACAGACTCGCGATCACTAACAGGATTGCGGGCGATGAACGGGATTCCCGGGTAATTTTCTTGAAGGCGGTCATATCCGCAGGCTGCGCTGAAGTGCTCGCCCATGGCGTGCTTCAACGAGGCCCCCAATGTGAAAGCGTCTCCCCCCTCATACCCATAGAGCACGTTGACTAGCTGGGTCACAGGCGACGAGTTTACATAGGAGACCTCAAATGCTGCATTCCATGTACGAGTAAGTTTCCAGCCGCCGGATGCGCTCTCACTGTCGGAATAGAGAGCTTCATTGAAGCCTTCGCCAGCGATGACACTATGGAGATAGCTGAGGGCGAAATATCCGCGATTGCCTTGCCACCCGATGCTCACGGTACCAGCGGGCGACCATGAGCTGAATGCTTGCACTGTGTACAGCTGGGCGACGCCTACGCGCTGTACTCCGCCTGCAATGGATAGCGAAAGCTTAGGATTGAAATAGATCGTATAAAAGGGGAGCAGAGTGTGTAGTTGAGTCTCAAAGGGTGCATACTGTGCGTCGGTAATCACATCACGGAAGTAAACGTAGGAGAGGCCTGTATACTGCATACCCGACAAGCGGCGGCTATAAAATGCCGAACCGCCCTCGCCGTCCGAATTGGAAAGATTGCCCGCAGCCGTGGGATTGGGAAAACTGAAAGTCGAGTATGAGCCTCCGCCGCCAACCATGCTGTTTCTTCCGAATTGGTAGTCGATAGAACCGTTCGCTGTATCGGACATTTGCTCTACAAAAGGAACGATCAGGGCCGGAACTGGTGCCTGTGCTACACCGGTTAAATTTCCTCCTGCGAACGGATACGATTGGTCGAACACATCAGATGTCCTCAAGAAGTAATCCTGCAGGCTGATGGACAAATGAGGGCTCAGGCGATCCTGAAAGACGAAGGACGCGCTTTGGCCCACTGTGTCGAGCACGCTCGTGTGCTGGTAGAACGAGAAACTCGGACTATATCCCAACGTGACTTTTTGTCGCGGTGTGGATTTACTGAGGGTAACGCTAGGGAGAATCCAATAGATTTCGTCGCTGACCGCTTGGGCGGCGATGCCCGGGGCAACGTTGTCGCTATAAGCCGCATTTACGTTGAGTGACCCGTCCAGATAATTGCTTCGCGTTTCCGTGCCGGTAAAGTTGGGATATGGCATTCCACTCACCGGTGGCGGCGTCATCATCTGAGTGTCGTCCAGGGTTGGTGTGGCGCCCCCAGTTGCACTCGGTTCCACCTGGGACCATGCAGGCATGGCCGCCGCTAACACGAGAAGCAAAGTCACTCTTGCAAACATATACACACAGTCTCTCAGGGCACCACGATCGTGTCATGTGGCTTAAGTTGGATATTTTGGACAGTGTTTTTGCCCTTGATGAAACTCTCATAGTTGAACGGGATCCGAGTCTCCCTCCCATTGACGTCCTGGCGGATGACGTAAACGCCCTTCTTTTTTGCGAAATCCTTGAATCCGCCGGCCAATGCAATCGCGTCAACGATCGTTGTATCGGCGGTGAGCGCGTAGGAGCCGGGTTTTGTTACTTGCCCGAGGATGTTAAAGCTCCGGCTCTTGATCTCCTGCACGATCACGGTCACTTGCGGATCAGAGATGTATGCGCGGAGGGCGGCCTTGAGGTCCGCCTCGAGTTGAGCGGGGGTTCGTCCCGCCGCTTGCATTTCTCCCACCAGCGGCAGCGAAATTCTTCCGTCCGATCGCACCGGAACCACTCTAGTCAAGTCCTGGTCTTTCCATACATTGATCGACAGAACGTCTTCGTCGCCGATGATATAGGTATCGCCGGGATGATTGATTTGGGGGGGCAAATCAGGCTGCGGCGACGGGGTGGTGGATGCAGCATTATCGGGTGCAGCGCCGGACTGGTTCGAGTCGGCGGCTTGTCCCCATAAGGCGAGGGAGAACGCCAGACAGGTTAGAAGGCAGGAACGAAGCGCCAGTTTCCGCCAACTTTTCACGACAGCTATTCCCAAGCCCATTGAACGAAGTGGGTTTACTGATGTTTCAGAATTTCCCATCGAAGATTTCCTAATTACACAGATTTTGCAAGAGTGAAGCCCGGACGATCCCCAGGCGTTTGTGGGGAGACCGATGCGATTGCAGGATCGAGTCCGTCCGATCCTAAGAAGCAGTCACCCGCAGTGGGTTTCCGGTTTGGATCCGGTTCTGGCCCTTGTGGAAAGGAGAAGAGTGCAAGTCCCCCTCCTGGCCAGCGGCCGCGCACGGCTCAACATCGGAGGCATGGACCTCAACGGATACGGACTGCGCGAGCATGTCAACGGAAAGAATCAGGCGAAACAGATTCTTCTTGCGAATCAGAATTCCCTCGACACCCTCGAGCGCCCCCCTTATGACACGAACTCGTGTGCCGCACTTGAGAAACGGATAAGGCTCGACGCTGCAAGGCCCATCAACTGCCCTTTGAATCGCCTCAATCTCCCGGTCCGGAATGATTGCGACTTGGTTCCCGCGGTAGAGGATCATGTGGATCCCCGGTGTTGTTACGACCTGCAGTTTGCGATCGAGGCCGCCGCGAACGAAAAGGTAGCAAGGAAACAAGGGCAGAGAAAGCACCATCCTCCGGTCTTTCCAGCGACGGGTTGATTCATAGAGCGGCAGAAAGACCTCAAAGCCCTTAGTGGCGAGCATATCCGCAACGACCTTCTCGTGTTGGTGGCGAGTGTAGACGGCCCACCAGGATGAGGCATCAGGAATCCCGGATTCAAAGGCTTCAGCGGCCGGCATTTCGACTTCCTATTCTTTCAGTGAACGGCAGTCCCAAAATATGTGCATTAAGACGTAGCTTCGCCCTGTGAGTCACATTACGTGGCCCTCACTTGGCTCCCCTGCGGGTTCTTTATCCTCAACGTCTGTTCACGAGACTTGCGTGCTAAAGATTTCGGCACAGAGGAGTTGCAAGTGTCTTCATCATCGGGGGTTGTCATCTGAGTGACAATACCCGTAATGTGCTAGTCACCTAAGCTCCCGGTAACCTAGTCCCGTGATCTCGAGTAACCCCGCGTGCTGAATTCCCAACTTCACTCGACGTGCGATTCTGGAGCCTCTCCGGGCCCATTGCCGCGCTGACAACTCCGGAGAGCGTGCTGAATACAACCCGGAAAGACTCATGCCAAACCCCGAACTCATTCGCCAAGCTGGGCACGAATCACGGCTCAAATCGTTCAGCCGCACCCCGGATGGCCTTCCTGGCGCGAATTCGGCCCGTAAATCATTGCACGTACGGTAAACCTCGATTTCCCTTGCGCCGCCTGCCCCCTCCAAGGTCACGCAATTCACCCAACAGCGCTTGATAGCTCACTTTCAAGTCTTTGGCAGTCTTGCGCTTATCCCAGTTATTAGCCTGCAAAACCTGCAAGATCGCGGTCGCCGCCGCCGTTGAGGCTGCTTGAGATGAGAGATCCTTTGATCGGTCGCAATCGGATTGCCTGATGTCATTCTTGCCTGCCGACTCTATTTGCCGTTTCAGTTCCGCACCCAAAGCTTCGTCATCACCCAGAATGATGGCGCGCGCAATCCAGTTCTCCAATTCGCGCAAGTTCCCAGGCCAGTCCCATTGCTTCAGCAGGTCCAGCGTAGCTGGATTCAACTGGGGTCTGCCTCTTCGAAACTGGCGAGACAGTTTCTGAAGAAAATACTCACACAGCCGGGGGATATCGCTCTTGCGGTCACGCAGAGCCGGCAGGTGCAAGGTGACCACTTCAATGCGATAAAACAGGTCTTCGCGAAAAGCGCCAGATTCGACAGCCTTCTTCAAGTCGATGTTGGTGGCGCAGATGACTCGTATGCGCCCTATTCGTTCCTCGCTGCCGCCAATTCTCGTATAAGAGCCGTCCTGCAGCAGGCGAATCAATTTGCCTTGCAGACCCCAACTCATGTCGCCGATCTCATCAAGGAAGAGCGTGCCGCCGTCTGCGATCTCAACCAAACCTGGCCGATCATTGCTCGTCCCCGCATAGGAACCTTTGTCGCAACCAAATAATTCGCTTTGGAGCAGATTTGCCGGAATGGCTGCACAGTTGAGCTTCACAAACGGCGCCTCGCGCCGGCTTGAGCGCGTATGCAGATACCTTGCAATGACCTCCTTGCCCGTCCCACTCTCTCCCTGAATCAGCACAGGCAGATCGCTGGAAAGGACATGATTGATCTTGCTCCAGATCTCGCGCATGGCCGGTGTGCAGCCAAAAATGACGGCTTCACCCGGTAAATCCGCCGGATCGATTCGAAACGTCTCGTCTAAATTTGAAGGCATAGACCTTGGGAAACCATGCGAGAACCGCTGACCCCCAAGGGGCACTTGAGTGACCAAAAGTCGACTCAATTGTAAAAGCTCGATAACAGAGTATTTAGCTGATTGTATAAGTAGTTACGACAGGTCTGGATGCAGGTTCCCTGTGGATGCTACCGTAGAAGTGCAAAACTTTGCACACTTCTTACCAGTTGTTTGCAGGTTGCTTGCCAAATCGCGCCCATCGAGCCAAGTCTGAATGCGGCGACCGAGGAACCAGCGAGGACCGCGCTTTGCTGAGCGCACGGGATTGGCGGCGCATTCTCACTCGGCGTCGTGCCTGGGCGAGATCTTCCTCCGGCGCCGTTTGTTGCTAGCATCTGACGATATTTTCGGCCGTCAGGCCTCGAGTGGCGTTGCGCGTATCCACGACCAACTGCGCCTTGGATACTATGCCGGGATAGTCATACTGAGAGTGATCCGTAGCGATGATGACGCAATCGAAATCCGGGATACGGTCCAGGGAGGTGCTCTTCATATTGAGCGCATACTTGCGTCCCTGGCCTGCTGAAGGAATGAAGGGGTCGTTGTATTCAACATATGCGCCGCGCTTCTGCAGTAATTCAATGATGGTGAGGGAGGGTGACTCGCGGAGGTCGTCGATATCGCGCTTGTAGGCCAGTCCAAGAACCAACACTCGTGAACCAAAGAGCGATTTGCGGCGTTGGCTCAAGGCTTCGATAATGTTGTCGACAACGAAGTAGGGCATGCCAATGTTCACTTCGCCGGCCAGCTCGATGAACTTCGTATGGAAGTCGAACTGTTTGGCTTTCCAGGAGAGATAGAACGGGTCGATGGGAATGCAGTGCCCGCCCAGTCCCGGACCGGGATAAAACGCCTGGAATCCAAAGGGCTTCGTCCTGGCCGCTTCTATCACTTCGAAGATGTCAATCCCCATGCGCATGCAAAGCTGCTTCAACTCGTTGACCAGCGCGATATTTACGCAGCGATAAATGTTCTCCAACAGCTTGGTCATCTCGGCCGCCGCAGGCGAAGAGACGGGGACGACGCGATTAAAGATCGACGCGTATACGGCAGAGGCCAGTTCAACCGCCGCCGCACCACATCCGCCTACAACCTTTGGAATATCCCGCCGAGCGATCGAGTCGTTTCCTGGATCTTCCCGCTCCGGAGAGAACGCCACGTAGAAGCCACGGCTGACATCGTCCATCGCCAAGCGGAGATCGGCTTGATTCCCATTCTCAAGAAGAGGGACAACGACTTCCTCTGTAGTGCCCGGATATGTTGTGCTTTCCAAAATGATGAGCTGCCGGTCATGAACGTGTGGCGCGATGCTGCCGACAGTGTCACGGATGTAACTGAGGTCCGGTTCGTGGTGTTCGTCGAGTGGTGTCGGTACGCACAAGATGACAACATCCATTTGGGCGATCTCGCCATAATCGGCAGTGGCCCTGAATTCGTTGTCCCGCGCCATCTGAATCGTGTCCCCAGGAATTCGCACAATGTACGAGTCGCCGTGGTTGAGAATCTCCACTTTGCGAGCATCGATATCGAAGCCGGTCACCTTGAAATGCTCTTCGCTAAACATAAGCGCAAGAGGCAGCCCAACGTAACCCATGCCGATGATCCCGATCCGCGCCTCACGGGTCTCGATGCGATGCTTCAGTTCTTTCATGCCCAATGGAGAATTCGACGTCACAATAGCCTCCCCAACCTCTCTTAAAGCTTGACTCCTTTGTCTGTTTCGGATTTGCGGCTGAACCAAAATCAGGCAAGTTATCCACTCAGAATATCGCCCCACCAGTTTAGCGCTTTATTCTCCGCATAAGCCTCGTCGAAACGTGCTCTCGTCAATTAAGGCCCGTTCTCCTCAGTTTGGTCGCGCGTACATTCCTTGCTTGCCTGAACCGCATCTGCAATCTCCGACTACCGGGGCAGCTTTCATCAAACTCGGCCTGGCGCCCACTCCATGCAGAGCGTTCATGAAAAAATGTTCTTTCTTCTTAGCGCTTCGCTTCTACTGAATGAAGCCACAATTGCCCGCTGCGCGGCTTTGCATGCCGCGAACTTAAGCAGTTGGGGACAGGACCCTCACAACATCGGCGACGGTCAGCACCCGCGCGCCGCGTTCTACCGCGAACCGCACCGTTTGCCGCAACAATGAAGGAATGCACCCGTAGGGCGACGGGTTGTCTTCGACATCGTGCGAGAAGAAGAGGAGCCGCCGATGTCACGCGGCATTCTCACTTATGAGTTGGCGGGCTCGCTCGAACTGATCGACGTCTCCGTTCAGGAGATTCGCGCGGAGCAAGTTGAAATCGACGCGGATGGGTCGACAGGGAGGATCTATCAGAGTGGCTGCCGGCTGACCATCAGGAATGGCCAACGAACGCGACTGCGATCTCTCCTTTTGAACACTCCGCTTGCCGCCTAGACCACATTGTTCCGAGCTGATTGGATCTTCTGGAACGGTTGCTGGGGATCGCCGGCTGGCCAGGGTCGAAGGTGATGCTGCTGGATCTTGTACAGCAGGCCGCGGTAGCTCATGTTGAGGTACTGCGCGGTGCGGCGGCGATTCCAGCCGAAAGTCTCCAGCGCGCTCTGGATCATTTTCGATTCGGTTCGTGCCGTCACATCGCGAACGATCGATCGTATGCCCACGCATGGAGCCGGTGCATCCATGAACTGATCCTGCGGATCAGCCGTTCCAGAGGCGGCCACTTTGGCTTCCAGTTCCCTGGTTGCGGCGTCTGCGTCGCGCATGACGATGGTGCGTGTAACGAAATTCCGGAGCTCCCTCAGGTTTCCCTTCCAATCGCAGAGGAGAGCCGCATCCATCAACCGGGAGGGAAGGCTGGTTCCAAATCCGCTCGTCAATTCCGCAGGTGAGCGGCGAATAAACTCCTCAATTAGATAGGGAATCTCCTCGCGCCGCTCGCGCAGAGGTGGAACTTTGATCGTGAAGACGCTGAGGCGGTAATAAAGATCCTCGCGAAATGTCTTTGTGAATAGCGCATCTTCCATCTGAACATTCGTCGCCGCAAGAACTCTGACGTCGACTTTGGTGGTTTCCTGGGCTCCAAGGCGAGCAAATTGCCCATCCTGGAGAACATGGAGGAGTTTCGCTTGCATCTGCACGCCAATTTCCGCAATCTCGTCAAGAAGCAGCGTGCCGCGATTCGCCTGTTCGAACTTGCCTGCCCTGTCGTTGATGGCTCCGGTGAAGGCGCCTTTCCGATGACCGAATAGCTCACTCTCCAGTAACTCTGCCGGCAGAGCCGCGCAATTCACTTTAAGAAATTTCTCCCTGGACCGTCGAGAGTGCTTATGAATCAGTTGTGCGATCACTTCCTTACCGGTGCCGCTTTCGCCCAGGATCAACACGTTGACATCGATATCCGCAAGCAACTTGACCTGACGATGGATTTCCAGCATCTGCGGCGACGCTGCCAGAAAGAAATTGCTGCCAGCGAGTTCTTCCAAGTAGGGCACGGCAGGCATGTCTTCGGGATTATGCGCGGAATGCGCAGGACCGCGCGTCGCGACTGCAAGATCCGCGCAATCGGAAGAGGGGTCGCGAACCTCACAGATCTGTCCCTTGGCGGAAGTCAATGATTCGATGACCGACTCGACATCTTCACGTGTCACCGGCAGGGTCAGGGTGCGCTCAATGCCGAGATCCGCGGCTTCTTTACGCAGCCCTTGCTCGCTCAATTTCGTAATCAGGCAAATTCTCTCTCCGGGAGCGAACCTCAAGTACTGGTGGAATTGAAATGGGTTCGACGGATTGACTGTCGAAGCCTCACAAAGGAGCAGGTCGGGATCAAGCCCATTGCTGAGAAGGGCGTGGACCTGAGCAAGTCCGGCCGCCTCGATCACTCTGTGGCCAGCACCCTCAAGAACCATCTTGACTGTGGAGCGCGCTTTCGCGTTCTGAATGTTCGTCAGAACCAGGAGGAGCGGTTTCACCAAGGCCTCTTTCTGCAAGAACAGTGATGCATACAAGAGCTATCCGGCTTGAAACTTCACACGCTCATGACCCACGAGAAAGACATGAAGTCTTCGGCATCTAACAGGACACGATGAGTGCAAAGGCCCTTAAACTGAAAAAACACAACTACACGGCAACTGAACGGTTTCTTCCGTACAGAAGCCATGTGCCAGTGAGTGCGGGATTAAGCCTCTTGAGCGGCTCTTATTTTACTAACCGTTTGAGGGATCTTTGTTTATCGGAGCGTCTAACGATCCATTACAGCAGCTTGGTCCGACAGCAGGTTCGTCCGTTGCCTAATGGAAACCTCCGCGGGAAGCAGGGACCACATTCAAGAATCCGAGGAGAGTTGCACAAGGCCCCAAAAGCGGTTCGAACTGACGACGCCAACGATTTCGAAATTTACTTTCGTAGCATGACGATATGAGAGAAGCCGGACAGTGTCAACGGAACAATGGTCATGACTGGTGCGCCCCGGTAATACGCGAACGTAACCAGAGGGATTTACTTTCTCGATAGTACGGGTTCTCGGCAGAATTCGGGGCCTTTATTGATTGACTCTTTCGATCGATGGGAGTTATTCGGCGACGACTTCGTCAGAATGAAATATACCGCACCGGCTTCGAATCGATGCGGCGAATATGAATCGACGAATTTATCCACAGAAACCAGCCGTTATCCACAGGGTTGACGCGCTGGTACCCTCCTCGCGACCCGTTCGATCGGGCATGCAGACCCACTGAGTTCCGCCGAACCGCCAGCCGCACTGGAACAGATTCTCCGACTGACCCGGAAGACAGAAGCCGGGTGGCCGGATTGATGCCCTCCGTACTGTCGCCGGCACACTGTTGTTGCGCAAATGGTCGTATGCTGTAACAAAAAGGATTGGGCCGATGAAGACTTTCACCCTCGACGAAGCGCAATCGCTGCTCCCGGTGCTTGAGTCGCTGCTCAAGCGCGCGATGGAAGGCGGGCGATCCGCTGAGATTGTCGAGTCGAGGCTCAACGGTCTGGCGCAGCAGATCTTTCTATCGGGCGGCATGCGGGTGGATTCCGCCAGCGTTGCCAGGCAGCGCGCCGAAGTGGAAGAGTATCTGAAGCAGGTTCGCGAGAGCCTTGCTGAGATCGACGCGATCGGCGTCCAGGTGAAGGATCTCGATTCCGGCCTGCTCGACTTTCCGTGCCGCGTCGACGACGAGGTGGTTCTGCTTTGCTGGCGCATGGGTGAGCCGGCGATCGAACACTGGCACACGGTTGAAGCGGGCTTTCAAGGCCGCCAGCCTGTCGATGAGCGCTTCCGCCGCCGCGCCGCATCCGGCGGCCGGCCCAACTAGCGCAGCCGACGTAGCCGTATCATAGGCCTTATGTGCGGACGATTCGCGCGGAGGTCTACACGAGAGGTTCTTGCCGAATGGTTCGGCGTGGACGTGGAAGACTTGCCGGCCTTCTCTGCCAGTTACAACATTGCACCGCAAAGTGTGCAACCGGTGGTGCGACAAGGCCAGGAAACAGGAGCGAGAGAATTCGCGTTGCTTCGTTGGGGCCTGGTCCCCTTCTGGGCCAAGGACGCAAAGATCGGTTATTCGACGATCAATGCGCGGGCGGAGGAGGCGGCTGAAAAGCCCGCGTTTCGCGAAGCACTGCGCAAGCGGCGCTGCCTGGTTCCCGCCGATGCCTTTTACGAATGGGCGCGCGTCGACGCTAAGACCAAACAGCCGTTCGCCATCGCGTTGAAGAGCGGCGAACCCTACGCTTTCGCGGGGCTCTGGGAGAGATGGCGGCCCAAAAATGGCGAAGCGCTTGAGACGTTCACCATTCTGACCACCGATGCCAACGAGGTCCTCGAGCCCATCCACAATCGCATGCCTGTGATTCTGGAGCCGAAGGACTACAGCCGCTGGCTGGAGCCTGGAACCGTGGAGCGGCTCCCGGTGGACCTGCTGCGGCCTTTTCCGGCGGAGCAAATGACCGCATGGCCGGTGAGCAACCGTGTGGGAAATGTGCGCAATAACGATCCTGAGCTTTTGGCTCCGCGTGAGTCATCAGAGTAACGGCCTCGGCGCAGAGCGGAATCCCTCCAAATCGCGTCTATTGACTGACGAATGCAGACGGCGCCGCGGCGTATGCGGGTGTTTAGTCGGTCGGCAAGACAAACGGCGCGATCAAGCAGTACCCTTTGAGCAGAATCGTTTCTGGAATTCTGTTGGCACGAATTGGCTTTGGAATGGCAATGCGCGAGGAGTGAAGATGAAGAGCGGGAATTGGACAGCACTTGGACTAGTTCTGGCCGCGCTCCTAGCCGGATGCAAGGGCTTTTGGGACCTTCCGCCGTCGACTGGCACCGGGACCGGCACCACGCCGACCACGCTTTCCAGCGGCGTCTTCTATGTGCTGAATCAGACCACCAAGCAGATCGCGGCATATGCCATCTCCTCGGGCACGCTTGACAATGTCACAGGCAGTCCTTTCACGCTGTCGGCCGCGCCGACTTCGATCGCCGTGGCGCCGGGAGGCCAATTCCTTTACGTCGGCACCGTGGACGGAATTTATCTGTATACCATCGGATCGGGCGGCGCTCTGACCGTGGGCAACAACGGAGCTACGATCTCCGGTGACATTCCCAATGCCATGGTGGTCAGCGGGTCGTGGCTGGTGGATGCATTCACCAACGGAAACGGCAGCGTGCAGTTGGACGCTATCCAGGTCAACTCGTCGACAGGGGTGTATGCCGGTCCTGGCGGCGCGCCGCCGACCCAAACCTTTAATATCGCCAACGCTTCTGTTCTGCAGATGGTTCTTTCACCCGATCGCGCCAATCTCTTTGTCGTGCTTGACGCCGGTGGAACGATCGTCGTTCCCTTCGCCTCAAGTAACTCCAATCCTCTGGGATCGACGACGATGACGATTCCAGTAGCGAATTCCGGAGGCCACGCCCTGTCGGTGGCCGTCGATCCAACCACCACGCCTCGCTTGTTTTATATCGGCGAGACGTTGGCAAACGCCGGTGCGAATTCGGGAGGGCTGCGCGTCTTCAACTACAGCTCGCTCGGCAGCGGCATAGTGACCCAGGCCACAGGCTCTCCCATCGCAAGCGGCGGGCTGGCTCCGAACGCCATTCTGCCCATTGCCGGCGGCGAGTACGTTTACGTCGCCAACGGAACCGGCACGACATCGGCCGGCAACGTCGCGTGGTTTCCTATTACGGCCTCGGGGACAACCTATACAGTGGCGGCGGGGAGCACAATTGCGTCCGGGATTCAGCCGATCGGGCTGGCGGAGGACAGCGACGACAACTTTGTGCTCGCGGTGGCAACGGGCGGTTCGACGTCAAGCGGCGATCCCGACCTTGAGGCTTACACGATGAGCTCCGGCGCACTGACGGCTGCGATCACCGCCAAGACGGGAACCGATCCAGTGGGAGCGGTGGCCATCGCGGCGCTGCCGTAAGGACAGTGGTCAGTGATCAGTTCACAGTTCGCAGTTCACAGTGGCCGGGAATCAGTGGTCAATGGTCACCGATAAACTGTGGTCCATAATGGTGCTATTCTCAACTTGAACGCTACGAGCTGTGCTCACTCGTTTGCCAATCCTTCCTGTTCGCTCCGTTCGGCGCATACAAGTTGCTCTTGCGCTGCCTTTGGCGGCGCTGTGCTGTGTTGTTTTCGCCGCAGGGTGCGCGCGATTCCGGCACGAGCATCATGAAATGGTGTACGTTTCGATCCGCACAACCTACCTGCACGACCGTGTGGCCCCGGTCTCGAACCGCGTGTGCGAGGTGGTGAACGGGCAGCCGCTAGAGGTGCTGGAGCGTGGCAAACGATTTCTGAAGGTTAAGACCGGCAAGAATGAGATCGGCTGGATTGAAGAGCGCGCCGTAATCGACGAAAAGACCTACGACGGGTTCGTCCAGCTCGGCGTCCAACACAAAGACGATCCGGCACAGGCCACGGCGACTTTGCGCGACGACCTCGCCATGCACTTGCTTCCAGGGCGCGAGACACCGCGCTTCTACCTGCTCGCCGCAAACGCCAAGGTGCAGCTCTTGGCGCGGGCGTCGGCTCTGAAAAATGCGGCGGATGCATCTGCGCTGCCTTTGCCTGCCAAAGCGGCAAAACCTGGGGAAGCCGGCAAGGCGCCGCCGGCCGCCAATCCGAAAACAACAGCGCCGCCGAATGCCGCGGGCGCGGAACCAGTCGCGCCGCCCGTGATGGAAGACTGGTGGCTGGCACGCGATGCGCAAGGCCGCGTGGGCTGGCTGCTCGCCGGCCGGCTGGATGTGGACGTGCCGGATGAGATTGCGCAGTACGCCGAGGACAAGCGCATCGTTGGCGCGTGGGTTCTGACCAAGGTGACCGACTCAGAGTCCGACACGGCCGACCACCAGGTTCCGGAATACCTGACCGTGCTTGACCCGCTGCAATCGGGGCTGCCTTTCGACTTCGACGAAGTGCGCGTGTTCACGTGGAGCATCAAACACCACCGCTACGAGACGGCCTTTCGGCTGCATCCGATTCAGGGCTACTTGCCGGTGCGCGTGTTTACCAGGAACACGGCGAAGGGAAACGTTCCCGCGTTCAGCTTTCAGATCGCGGGCAATAACGACGTGAGGACCGATCCCGCGACGGGCATCACACGGCCGGTGACGGCGCGCACGATCAACTACGACATGATCGACACGCGGGTTGAGCGCATCGGGCCGGACATGGCGCCGATTCCCATCACGCACGAGCCGGGAGAGAAGAAGCCGGCAGCAAAAAAGCAGGGCGGGAAGAAGCAGGGACATCGGGACTAGGGGACTCGGGACTGGGGACTCGGGAATAGGGACTCTAGGAGGCGATTTGGGGGCGAAAAAGGGCCGTTTCGCGCACAAAAATCGATAAAAATCGACAAAAATCGACGAGGGTTTTGAGGTGGTTTTGTTGATTCCGAAAGAGTTAAGTGCCATTTTTGTGCTCCTGAGGCATGGAAAAAATTCTTTCTTTATTTTCGGACCGCGGAAAAGGCGCCGGTAGCCCATAGCCGGTAGCCGGTAGCCGACGAGGATGCGGTTCTGGTGTTGGTCGTCGATCATGAAATGAGTATGCGCCGGACGGGCGAAATGATCTGCAAACTCGGTCGGGAGTTTTTTGCGAGTGTTTTCAGTGGGTTAGGGTGATCCGTGCTTAGTCGGGCGCTTGACAGCTAAAAATGGAACGAGGGAGCAAGATAGCGAGTAGGTCGGGGACCCGAGGGCTCCTGCTTCCTCCGAGGGCCCGACACCGGGTGCGCGAAAATCTGTGCCGGCTGGCCGCGAATTTGACGCATGTTCTTTCGCCCGCTGACGCGGGCTTGTGATTTTGATTGCGTCAACTGACCCCAAGGCTTGCGCCTGGGGATACCGTATTTCGCCCGCGAACGCGGGCTCGGCTTCGCGAGAGGGCAGTGGCGCTATGATTTTGGCTTTTGCAGCCACTCCGGAACCGGGGGCGGTTCGGGATTTTGGCCCGGGGGAGCCATGAGCAGGTGGCCCGGCGAAATCATCAGTCTGAATTTGCCGTCACCGCGATCGTCGATGATGTCGACCGATGCCGTGCAGGCCACGTCGTATGGCCCCAGTTCATACGAGTAGGCATACGGCGTGCCGTCCATTTCCCAACGCAGCATCTGGTAGAGCCTGAAGCTTCGCGGGAGCATTCTCTTTTGCGAGCCGTTCTCGTCGAAGACCGCATCGGGAAATTGGACGTTGTAGTCTTCGCCATGCACGACCCACGAGACAGTAATCCCCTCGGGCCAAACCCAGTCCTTCGGCTTGCCATCGATTGTCCTGTGTATCTTGGCAAAGCCTTTGGCGTCGTCTAAGCCTGGGATCGGCCAACCTTGTTCGCGGTACCAATGAGCGTCCGCCGCCGGAACGATGGCGAAGCCGCATTGCGCGACGCAAGGAGAGGCAACGGAACACGCGAGCAAGGCTGCGAACCCGAGTTTGAGCCACGGCGCCATCGATTCCTCGTGATTTTGACAGACATTGTAGCTCTAAAAGCGGCGACAGGAGCTGGAGCGCGCTAAATGACAATGACCGCAGAGCCCGAGGCGGTTTCGTGTTTGACGGCCTCGAGGGCCCGGTTAGCGTCGTCGAGTGAAAATGTCGTCACAGATGGGGAAAGCGAGAGGTCGCGGGCGAGGGCGAGGAAGTCGCGCGCGTCCTGGCGGGTCATGTTGGCCACGCTGCGCAACTGGCGCTCGCCCCAGAGCAGGCGGTCGTAGTCGAAGGCGGGCATCTGGTCGAGGTGAATGGCGTTGATGGCGACGATGCCGCCCTTGCGCAAAGCGGCGAGAGCGCTGACGACGACCTTGCCGCTGGGGGCGAAGGTGATGGCGCGGTCGAGCTCGACGGGAGGCTTGGAGTCCTCGTTGCCAACCCACGTGGCGCCGAGCGACTGGGCGGCCTTGCGGTGCGATTCGCCGCGGGTGACGACATAGACCTTGCAATCCCACGACTGAAGGATGCGAATGGCGAGCGAGGCGGAGCTGCCGAAGCCGTAAAGGCCAACGCGCTCGCCGTGCTCGACACCCGCGACGCGCAGGCTGCGGAAGCCGATGACGCCGGCGCAGAGCAGCGGCGCGGCGGCAATGGGGTCGAGGCCAGAGGGCAGAGGATTGGCGAAATCGGCGCGCACGACGGCGAACTGCGCGTAGCCGCCATTGACCGAGTAGCCGGTAAAGACAGGGTGGTCGCAGAGGTTCTCCATGCCGTGGCGGCAGAACCAGCAGTCGCCGTCAACACCGCCGATCCAGGAGACGCCGACGCGCGTGCCGGCAGGGAGGGCTGCGGTTGCGCCTTCAACAACTTCGCCGACGATCTGATGGCCGGGGATGATGCGCGGGTGCAGGGGCTTGAGATCGCACTCGACGATGTGAAGATCGGTGCGGCAGACACCGCAGGCGAGGACTTTGAGCAACACTTCGCCGGGCTGTGGTTCCGGACGCGGAATTCCTTCGATGGAAAGCCATGCGCCGGGGTGGGTCGACGTGGAATCGAAGATGGCTGCGCGCATCGGAGTTCCTCCGAGGACAAGATAACTCTTGTAGGCGGAACGGGTGTGCGCCCTACCTGACGAACAGCTCAAGGCCGTTGATCAAGACGCGGTCTTTTTCGACGGGCTGGCTGACGCGGGCTTGGCGGTTGCGGAGCTGGCGTATCCAGAGTCCGCAGTGCCCCCGGACTCGGCAGTGCTCGTGTCAAGCTTGTCCATCAGCAGCGATCCCAGACTCTCGAGAACTCCTTGATTGCCATTGCCGCCGACGACAAGGATCTTGGGCACGAACGCGACATTGCCGACCGAGAGCGCCTTGATGGCGTTGACGAGAGCAGTGGGCCCCTTGCCCAGCGCTCCGACCTGGCGCTCATAAGCCTCGGCGTTGGCCAAGCCGACCGCGCGAACTTCGGCTCCGCGGGCTTTTCCGGTCTGCTCAATGAACGCGGCTTCGCCCTGGGCCTCTTTCATCCTGGCCTCGGTGCGGTTGGTTTGAATGTCGACTCCAACCTTTGACTTGGCAAGGTCGACCTGCATGTCGGCAGTGCCGCGGGCCTTCTCTGTCTCGATGCGCTGGTCCTGAGCCTGGCGCTGCATTTTGAAGGTTTCCACTTCCTGATGCGCGACTTCGCGCTGGGTGAGAACGGTGACCAACTGTTCGGGGTAGACGACATCCTGGATATAAACTCCGCGCGTCTCGATTTCATACTCGGCGAGCTTGCTCTGGATGTAGTTGAAGGCCTGTTCCTGGACGTTCTGGCGCGTTTGGATGAAGGTAATGGCTTCCATGCCGCCAATCTTGTCGCGAAAGAGGTTGCCGACGGCAGCCTGGAGAACCTCGTTCACGAGATTTTCCATGGAACCAACCATGGAGATCACGCGAGGCGCCTTGGTGTCCGGAACGTGAATGAGGACCTGCAGATCGATGCTGAAGACAAAGCCCTCATTGCTCTTGGCGATGATGGGCTCGAGGCGCGCGTCGAGGCCATGAGCTCCGGTGACGTCCTTTGCCCAATCGAGCTTGAGGATCGACGTTAGAACGAGCTTGGCGTCGTAGATGCGGGGATTGATGGGGTACTTGCCGGTTCTGAGCGCCTCCTGCCAGATGCCCTGATGGCCGGGGCGCACAAGGCTGCCGAATTTGAAGTCTGCGCCGGATGTGTCCTGCGTGGGCAATCCGACATAAGCCTTGATGACAGCGACCTGACCCTGTTCCACAACCAGCATCGGAACCTGCTCCACGCGGACCAGGAAGGGGTTGAGGTTGTATGCGCCGTAGAGCAGCGGATCGTGCTGGAGACCGATTTTTCCGCCAGCCTGAAGGAATCTCTGGAAGTCCTGATAGTTGTTGTGCTGATCGTTCTTGCTGCCAAGAATCAGTCCCATCAGCTCAAAATCGGTGACGCCGCCTTTGGCTTCAAACTCACTGACGTCTTTGAATTCGCCGAGGCGGCTGGCGATAGCGCCGGCGGGCAGGGGTTCACCGTCCAACGCGGTAACCACTCCGATCATGTCGACGACTTTGCCGCTTTCGCTGGTGGGCTTGGGCGCAATGCGCGTGACATCGAGCTGCCACTCTTCGAGGCCGAAGGCGCGGAAGTCCAGCTTGCCGCCGCGAGCGAGTCTGCTGTACTCATCGGACACCGGCAGGCCGAAGACCTGCGGCTTGGTGATGACCAGGAAAGCTACCGGATGAATTGGCGCCAGAGTGCCGGGAGAAAGAACGGGTCTTTGAACGCCTTTTTCGCCGTTCTTCAAAACAAAGGTGCGAAAGTCAGTAAAGTTGCCGAAAGCCGAATCGTAGCGGGCTGACTTGGCGCCGATGGGCGTGGGCTTGCCAACCTGCGCGATGACGACGCCAATCTGTCCCGCGGGCACCTGCACCCATGGGTGCTTTGTGACCGTGAAGAAAGGCTTGAACTTGAAGCGCAGCCCGGGCATGAGGAGGTCGGCCTGGTAACCGGCTTCTCCCAAAAAGGCCACGGGGTTGTCGCCGGGCAGCTTCTTTCCGATTCTCTTTCGTACAAGTCCGATCTGGGTGGGGCCGATGCTATAGACCGACGCGAGGGCGGTGGCAAGCAGGAAAAACAACACCAACACGATAAGAAGAGACACGATCAGGACCATGATGGCACCTTCTGACTTCGAGCAGCTTTATTTGTCTGAGCTGAGTCGCTTGAATTGTACCGCTGTTGGAGAATCTGCGCGTCAATGCTGCATTTCCGGGCGGAATAAGCGGATTGTTCTTTGCGGGCGCGCCTGCTGCGCGGGGCCGTGTGTTGACGGCGGATTATTGCGGGTGGCGGCGGAGCTCGAAGTCGACTACGCGGAGCATTTCGGCTTCGGGAGCGGGCTTGCCGATTCAGGCGGGGATTGCCAGGCGCATGACGTGTGTTTGAGGTTCGGGAATCGGCCGGCCGTCCTCGCGCAGTCCGGCGATATGCATCTGAATTCCCTGGCGGAGCAGTTTTTCGGTCTGAGGGCGGGTCTTGGCAGCTACTCCCAATCCTGGCAGGTCAGGAACATAGGCGCTCCATCCAGTGGATGTTCGCTCGAATACTGCCGCGTATTCCTTCATTTCAAGCCTGCCTGTTTGAGGATGTTTCCGAAGGTTCCCTTGGCCATTTCCTGCGACGGGTGACCTGCCACGGTGACGCGGCCGCTCTTTACGGGATGCTTGAACTGACGGTGGCTGCCTTTTTGTGCTACTTGATACCATCCATCATCCCGAATCAGCTTCAGCACATCGCGAACTTTCATGCGAGCGACTCAGTCCCCGCGGTCATTATAGCGCCAATTGAATTAGGGGCGAAGCACGGCGCATTATTGCGGGTGGCGACGGAGCTCGAATTCGACGACGCGGAGCATTTCGGCTTCGGGGGCGGGCTTGCCGGTCCAGATTTCGAACTGGCGGGCGCCTTGCTGGACGAACATTTCAAGACCGGAGATGACAGCGAGGCCGCGCGCTTTCGCGAGCTTGAGGAGCGGAGTTTCGAGCGGCGTGTAGACCAGGTCGAAGATGAGCGAGGCGTTGAGCTCGCTCTCCTTGAGGGGGAGTTGCTGCTTGATGCCGGTCATGCCGCAAGGCGTGGCGTTGACGATGGCGTCAAAGCGGGTCTTTGCGAGCAGAGTCTGGCGGAGGACGTGCGCTTTGGCCTTGCGGGCCAGGGCGACGGCCTTTTCGTGGGTGCGGTTGACGATGAAGACTTCAGCACCCTGCTCGACGAGGCCGAAAACAGCGGCCCGCGCCGCGCCACCGGCGCCGAGGACAAGAATGCGCGCTCCCTGGAGATGCATGCGGCGTTCGAGCGGACGAACGATGCCGGCTACATCGGTGTTGAAGCCGTAAAGCTTGCCGTCAGCGCCGGTGCGCAAGGTGTTGCATGCGCCGATGCGGCCAGTGAGCGGGTCCATGTTGGCGAGGTGCGGCAGGACTTCCTGCTTGAGCGGCATGGTGACGGCGACACCGTCGAGAGGCAGGTCGCGGACGACGGTGAGCAGGTCGTCGAGGGATTTTACCTTGAGGGGAAGCATGACGGCGTTGACGTTTTCGCGGCGGAAGGCCGTGGAGTGCATGAGCGGCGAGAGAGAGTGGGCGATGGGGTTGCCGGCGACCGCGAAGATGCGGGTGGCCTGGTCGAGCTGCTCGAGGCGATAGAGGTCAAGGAGCGTGCGCGCGGGAACCTGGCCCGCGGCAGTCTCGGCGCCATCGGAAGAGGAGGCAAAGGTGAAGGCGGCCCCGGCGCGCGGACTCAATATCCGGCTGATGAGGCCCTCCTCGCCCATGGCGATGCCGATGACGTGAGCATTGAGGGACTGATCCTCGATCATCTGCAGGACGGAGAGATTGTCGGCCAGACAGCGAGCGGTCGTGACGACTTTGACGAAGTCGGGCTCGTAGGCGGCGATGCGCTGGGCGGTTTGATTGAGGCCCTCGGGGCGACGCGTGCGGGTGAAGTCGTGCGAACTGATCATGAGCGAGGCGCCGGCGGCGCGAAGGGCGGCCCGGAACTTGGCCAGTTGAGGCCGGGTGCACTGTTCGGCCGACTCGACCTCTAAATCGACAATTTGGCAGCCGGTTTCGGCGGCTTTGAGGAGGATTTCGAGCTCGGAGTTGAGAGAGCCGGTGAACTTGCCACCAAAGGGCTTGCGCCGGCAGGTGGCGATGGCGGTGATGTCGCGGCGACGGGCCAGCAAGGCCTTGATCTCGGGCAGGGCGGCGGGGGGCTTGGGCAGGGCATCGAGGCGGAACTCAATGAAAACAGAGTCTTTAAGAGCTTCTTCGGCGCGGGAGATGAGCTCGGCGACCGTTGCTCCCTGGACGGCGATACACAGCTTTCCCAAGCGCAGGCGCGGAAGTGCAACCGCCGGCGCAGGCCGCGAATCGATCGTGCTGGAGACCGCGAGAGGCATTCTCTTCAATTGACGCATATTAAAGGGGTTTCGATGCTAATGCAACATAGAATGTGCAGATTTGGAGAGTATTTCGGTACTGAATCCGGCCAGGGAGGGTGTAGCCGGGGGGTGTGGAGGGGGGCCTGGACCGGGCGGCGGTCAGGTTTGGACCAGGCTTCGGCCAGTGGACAGGTGATCGCGAACGGTAGACATTGGACAATGACCGGTTTCTTGGGGATTGGGTTTTTGGGGATCGGTTTTTTGGCGGGATTGGGCTTTCCTGATGGGATCGGGTTTTGTTGATGGGTAGGAGGCGAGGGATGCGAGTCGGCATTTTGGGTTCGGGGTTGATGGGCGCAAAGCTGGGAACGATTTTTGCGCGAGCCGGGCATGAGGTGGTGTTCAGCTACGCACGGAGCGAGCAGAAGCTGAAAAAGCTGGCGCGCGACGCGGGAGCCAAAGCGAAAGCGGGTACGCCGCGCGAGGCCGTGCAGGATGCGGACGCAGTGTTGCTGGCGGTGCACTGGTCGCGCATCGACGACGTGCTGAAGCAGGCGGGCGATTTGGCCGGCAAGGTGATCGTGACCTGCTCGCTGCCGATGGACGCGGACAATACGAAGCTTATTGTTGCGAACACGTCGTCGGGAGCCGAAGAGCTTGCGAAGAAGATTCCGAAGGCGCGGGTGGTGGCCGCGTTCAATACCGTGCCCAGCGAAGTGCTCTTCGGCGTGTTCGAAGCGAAGCGCAAGGCGAAGCGGCCGAGTCTGATTTACTGCGGCGGCGACGAGGAAGCTAATGCCGTGGCGGCTAAACTGATCCGCGACACGGGATTCGATCCGGTTGATGTTGGGCCACTTCGGATCGCGCGTTATACCGAACCGTTTGCGCTGCTCATCGCGCAAATTGCTTACGAGGGCGAAGGCGGGCCGGAGCTGGCGTACCGGTTCGAGTACTTTAGACAGTGAACGAGTCGATGCGCGAAAGGAATTCGGCGCGGAAAGGATTCGGAGATGGAGATCAAAAGAAGCGGCAGCCAGGCGTCAGGCAAGGGACCGGCAGATTGGTTCACAGGAACGGTGCGGATCGATCCGCTTTTTCAGGCGCCGGAGCCGGCATTTGTGCAAGGCGCGAGCGTGACCTTTGAGCCGGGCGCGCGGACGGCATGGCACACGCATCCGCTGGGACAGACCCTGATCGTGACGGCAGGCTGCGGCCGTGCGCAACGCTGGGGTGGCGAGATCGAGGAGATTCGCCCCGGCGATGTGGTGTGGTTTTCGCCGGGCGAGAAACATTGGCACGGCGCTGGCCCGACGACGGCCATGACGCACATCGCCATCCAGGAAAAGCTCGACGGCAAGGTAGTCGACTGGATGGAGCATGTGAGCGACGAACAATACCGGGGCTGATGAAGCGCGGCGCACTGGCCGCGCTGGAGAAACCGTGCGAGCTGGGGTGAGAAGAGAAGCGCGTCAGTCCGCCGCGGCGGACGAGTTAGCAAGTCAGCCGGGAGAAGGCCGGTGCATGAGATCGAGTTGGAAGCGTTTGGCCCTGATCGTGACGGTCGCATTGATGTTGTTGCCCGCGGTGTTCGCGCAAACTCCAGCCGAACGGCAGACGACCGTATGGCGGCTCGATAACATCGATTCGATCGGAGGCCATCCTACGCATGTGCTCGGGCATCCGCATCTGATCGATTCGCCGTATGGCAAGGCAATCGAGTTCAATGGCGTGGACGATGCGCTGTTCGTGGATGTGCATCCGCTGGCAGGCGCGAGCACCTACACGTGGGAGGTGATCTTCAGGCCCGATGCGGATGGCGCCGAGGCGCAGCGTTTTTTTCACTTGTCGGAAACCGATCCGGCGACGGGCAAGGACACCGATAACCGCATGCTCTTCGAGATTCGCATTGTGAAGGGCGAGTGGTGCCTCGACAGCTTTGCCAATACGAACGGCTCCGAGCGCACGCTGCTGAACTGCAACGATCTGCACCCGCTGGGGCAGTGGTACCGGGTGACGGCGGTATACGACGGCAAGATGCTGCGCAACTACGTGGGCGATGAGATGCAGGGCGAAGGCGAATTGCATATGATGCCGCAGGGGCCGGGCCACTCGTCGATTGGAACGCGGATCAACAAGCGCGATTCCTTTAAAGGCGCGGTTCACGCCGCGCGCGCTCGAGCCGGAGGAGTTTTTGAAGATGCCGCCGGTGGTGGAGAGCGTGGCGGCGAAGTAAGGCCTTCCCGGACAGCTCGCGAGATTTTGCGTGACAAACAATGCGGCAAGCCGTTTGCGGGCGGATAATTGGTTGCGAAGCGAAGAAAGGACCTCCATGCGCAAGTGGGGCATCGTCATCAGCGTGTTTTATGCCGTGATTGTTGTGGGGCTGTTGGAGCCCGCCGGGTTGCGCCTGGCCATGGCCGGATCAAACGCTCCCTTCTTTACGACTCTGGCCGAGATGAATACGGAGTGGCTGGTGTGGGCGGCGATTGTTACCGTCGTCGGTGGGCAGGCGATCCTGCTTTTCCTGTCCGTCGACACCTCACAGAAGCGATTGAAGCCGCGGACGCATCTTGCAGTGTCGGTGGTCGCGGGGTCGATGCTTTTCGCGCTTCTTGCGTTCGCTGCATTCTCAGCGGCCGGTGCGGGTGTGGCCGGCGATAAGTTCCTCGACCGATTCTGGGATACCGAGATGGAGGTCGTGTGGATTTTCCTGGCGTTCTGGCTCGTGTGGGGAGTTCTCTTCTATCTGTATTTCAGGAACTCCGCGGCGGTGACGACCCGCATTGTGTCGTGGCTGCTGAAGGGCAGCGTGCTGGAACTTTTGATTGCGGTGCCTTGTCACGTTTGGGTTCGGCGACGCGGGGATTGTTCGGCTCCGGTGGCGACAAGCTTTGGCATCGTGACGGGGATCGCGGTGATGTTGTTATCGTTTGGCCCGAGCGTTCTGCTGCTTTATAAGAAGCGGCTCGACGCGTACACGGCAAATCAATCGAAATAGAGCCTGCGGCCTGCACGCCGGCAATACGCACAGGCGGGTTCATGCTCGCCAGCAGCGCGGCGGCGCGAATGCATCATCGCGTGTGGCGCGCGAAGCGGCTTGATAGTCTAAAAATCTGGAGGGTTCAATCGCAATGCCTGTTGAGAATACTGCCGCTGCCAACCAAGGCCTGCACGCGTGGGAGGCTGGCGGCGCTGCGTCGGCCGAAGCGCTGACTGCGTGGGTGAGCGCGCGGCTGGCTGCTCATGAGAGCGCATTGGCTGCGCTCGTGGCCGTTGAGGGCGAGCGGACTCCCGAGAATTCGCTGCTGCTCTACGACAAGGCGATCGAGCACCTGAGCCTGGCCGGAGCGCAGGCGGGGATTCTGAACTCCGTGGCCGCGGACAAAGCGGTGCGCGACCAGGCGCAGATGGAAGCGCAGCGTGTGGCGATGGCGGGGAGCGCGTTGAGCCTGAACCGCGAAGTGTATGACGCGCTCGTGGCGATCAAGCTGGACGGCGCGAGCGCGACGACGAAGCACTATGTGGAGCGGACGCTGCTCGGCTACCGCTTGTCCGGCGTGGACAAGGACCAGGCCACGCGGGATCGCCTGCACGCGCTGCACGACAAGGCCACTGGCCTGTCGCTTGAGTTCAGCCGCAACATTCAGGAGGGCGCGAAGACGATTGAGGCGACGCCGCAGGAGCTGGAAGGATTGCCCGCCGATTACATTGCGCGGCATCCGGTCGAGAAAGACGCGAACGGCCAAGAGCGTGTGACGCTGACCACCGATCCGCCGGACATGATGCCGGTGATGACCTTTGCGGCGAGCGCGGCGCTGAGGGAGCGCATGTTTCTGGCCTACAATACACGCGCCTATCCGGCGAACCGGCAGATTCTGCTCGATCTCTTAGGGGCGCGGCAGGAGATTGCGTCGATTCTCGGATTCAGCAGTTGGGCCGACCTGGCGACAGCCGACCAAATGATGAAGTCGGCGGCGAATGTGCGCACGTTTTTGGCGAAGCTGGACGAGGCCAGCCGCGACGGCGCGCGGCACGAGCACGCTCTTGTGCTCGAGTTTGCGCGCGGGCGGCAGCCGGGGCTGAGCGCGATTGATATTACGAGCCGCGGCTATTGGTACGAGCAGTTCCGGCGCGCGAAGTTCGATTTCGATTCGCAGTCGGTGCGGCCGTATTTTCCCTATGCGCGAGTGGAGGCCGGCGTGCTGAAAACGGCGGCGAAACTTTTCAAGGTGGAGTTCCGGCCGTCGAATGCGCCGGCGTGGGATTCGGCAGTTTCGGTCTTCGAGGTCTTCGATGGCGGGCGGCTGGTGGGGCGGTTTTATCTCGACATGCATCCGCGCGAGGGCAAGGACAAGTGGTTTTCTGCCGCTCCCGTGGTGACGGGCGTGCGTGGGCGCACGATGCCTGAGGCTGCACTGATCTGCAACTTCCCGGCTGGCGATGTGAATGATCCGGGGCTCCTGCAATACTCCGATGTGGTCACGTTCTTCCACGAGTTTGGCCACCTGATGCACGCCATTCTCGGCGGGCACACGGATTGGGCGGGGCTTTCGGGGTTTGCAACGGAGGGCGACTTTATCGAGGTGCCGTCGCAGATGCTGGAAGAATTCTTCCGCGACGAAAAGCTGCTTCAGGCATTCGCGCGGCACTACGAAACAGATGCGGTGCTGCCAGCGGAGCTGATCCGGACCATGAGGCGGGCGGGCGCATTCGGACGCGCGGACTGGATTCGGACACAGCTCTACTACACGACGCTCTCGCTCAATTTGCACGACGAGGACCCCGCGGGCATCGATCCTGACGTGGTGACGCGCGAACTTTACAAACAATTTCAGCCGTGGACGTGGCTCGAGGGCAACCGGATGTACGCAAGCTTCGGACATTTGACCGGATACTCATCGAACTACTACACGTATGCGTTCGATAAGGTGATTGCACTGGATTTTTTTGGGCAGTTCGATCCAAATGATTTGCTGGGCTGCGAGGCTGGCGCGCGCTACCGCAAGGCAGTGCTCGAGCGGGGCGGGTCGAAGCCGGGACGCGAGATGGTGCGCGACTTCCTGGGCCGCGACGAGGAGTTTGCGGCGTTCAGCAAATGGCTCAATGAGGAATTTGAAGGGAAGCCGGTAGCCAGTAGCCGGTAGCTTTCTGTCCCACCCTTTCCGCGATGAGATAGCGGAAAGGATGGGGCAACACGAATTTGTGATGTTCCTCCGCAAATCAGGACGATTTGACGCCCTGGAAGCCGGCGAGGATCTGCGTCATGAGGTCGTTGACCGTGCCGGGCGAGCTGGGCAGGAAGATGGTGCTCGACTTGCCCGCGACTCCGACTTCGCGCATGGTGTCGAAGTACTGGGTCATCAGGACCATGGCCATAATGTCCCGTGCGGTCGAGCCTTCGACAGCGCTCTTGAACTCCTCCACCGATGCCTGCAAGCCCTTGATGATCGCCTGACGCTGGCGAGCCGTGCCTTCCCCTTGCAGCGCCTTCGACTCCGCCTCCGCCTCAGCTTGCTTCACTTTCAGGATCTTCTCGGCCTCGCCGCGGGCCTGGGCCGCGATCTGCTCGCGCTGCGCGGCATTGATGTCGTTCATGGCCGCCTTGACTTTGGCGTCGGGAACGATGTCGGTAACCAGCGCGCGCAGAATGTTGTAGCCGAAGGTGTCCATCACTTCGTCGAGGTCTTTCTTGACGGCGCCGGAGATCTGCTGCATCTGCTCGAAGGCTTCGTCGAGGGTGAGCGTGGGCACGTGGCCGAGGATGGAGTTGAAGACGTAGCTCTCGATCTGGCTCTGCGGATTGCTCAGCTTGTAGTAGGCGTCAAAGACCTTCGCTTCGACGACCTGGTACTGCACGGAAACGGGGATGGTGACAAAGACGTTGTCCTTGGTTTTGGTTTCGACGTTGACGACCGCCTGGCGCACCTGAAGATCAATAAGGCGGACGGTTTCGCAATAAGGCAGAAGGAATTGCAGGCCGGGGCGCGCGACGCGGTTGAATTTGCCGAAGCGCTCGACCACGCCGGCAGAGTAGGTGCGCACGGTGTACATGGTCTTGAGGATCGTGACGAGCAGAAAGATTCCGATGACTGCGGCAACGATGAGGACGAAAACGACAACAGCGGAGTTGTCCATGACGAGCCTTTCCCTCTGCGGCGCGGGAGCGGCGAATTGCATTTGAATCTCAGGCAGTTTCGGAAATACTGCGTCCGGTCAGAGAGTTAACCAAGGTCGCCGCTTCCTGCTGCTCCCACCCCCAACGGCAGAAAGCCGTCGTTGGGGACCCCGGGGGTGGTCGCGTCGACTTAGATTCCGTGATTGCAGCTACTCCATTTCCGAAACTGCTGCGGCCCGCGTTTTCGAGATGCAGGAATGATACCGCAGGGGTGCAAAGGGCGCGTTAAAAGGGTTCCGCGGCGGCTATTTTGGGTTGGCGGTATCGCTGCTGCTGGGGGCGACGGCGCCGGAGGAGTTGTTCTTTTTCGCTTTGTCGGCTGCGGCAGCCTGGGCGTCGAGGCCATGCGTGGGGTCTTTGTGAAAGAGCTTGCGCGAAATGTCGGGCCAGAACTCCTGGAGCACGCCGCCGAAGGTGCCTTCGCTGGTGACGATCAAGCCATTGTCGATGGTTTGGCCCAAGCCTGCAGTTTGCGATGGGTAATAGAGATTGGAGATGGCTCCGGCGATGATGTTGCCCCCAACGTTGGAGTAGTTGGGCTCCCATTTTCCGGTGTTGTCATGTTTGCAGATGTAGCTGGTGGCGATGGCATAGAAGAACCGGTGGCGAAACGTGCCGTGGCCCAGACGAAAGTAGCGCGGATCCTGGTGCAGGAGAGCGGGCAGAAAGCCGTTGCCGATCATTGCACCGTCGAAGGCGTCGAGATAGGCGGCGCCGGAGCGCTTGAAGTAGCCTTCCGGACCCCATCCGAACCCCGTGCCATTGTCCTGTGCTTCGGAAAAACCTGCGACGACAAATGCGATTCCAAAGGTATATGGGTCGATGGCGGAGCGGAAGGCGAGCCCGATTTTTTGGCTTGCGGTCATGGACGCGGCATCGCTGCGATAGGTGACATTGAACGACGGCAGGATGCCGACGATGCGCTGCTTCTCCTGCTCTTTGATTTGCTCGGCGGCTTTGTCGTGCTGGCTCAGTTGCGGGGTGGGCGGCGGCGTGAGGGTCTGCGCGCTGGAGCTGCTTTGCTGAGCGTCACTGCCGGCTGAGGACGAAGAGTTGGGCGCAGCGGGCGACGGTTCCGCATTCTGCGTTTGTGCCGAGGGATCGGCAGCAGAGGCGACTTCCAACTGCGGCGACGGCGCGTCAGGAAGGCTCACCAATGAGAAGCCGGAAGGCGCAGACACACCTGCGCCGGAGCCGTTTTGTTGCGCTCTGGACGAATTCGGACAGGCCGCGAAGGCGATGCCCGCGGCGAAAACGATCAAAGTCGGGCCGAAAGGAGATTTCATTCTTTCTCAGACCTGTGTGGGGGAGCCGCTCTCAATCCATGATACCGGTTAAGCGGGTCTTAAATGTCATCCCGCCAGAATTCCCTGAAGACGCTGGCAACCGCGGCGTAGGCGGTGGGGGAATTTGCCGGCACTCACGGCGCGATGGTTGGAATTGATGCAAGGAATGCAATCGGTGGCAGCGGCTATTTTGGATTGGGAGAATCGTTACCGGTGCCGGAGCCGGAATTCCCGTTTTTCTTTTCCTGGTCCTCGGCCGCCTGCTGAGCATCGAGGCCGTGGGTCGGGTCGCGATGGAGAACCTTTCGCGAGATGTCGGGCCAGAACTCCTCGAAGATGGAGCCGAGGCCACCCTCGGCAGTGACGACCAGACCGTTGCTGAAGGTCAAGCCGACTCCGGATCTGCTGGCCTTGGGGTAGTAGAGATTGGAGAGTGCGCCGGCGATGATGTTGCCGCCGACGTTGGAGTAGTTCGGCTCCCATTTGCCGGTGTTGTCGTGCCTGCAGATCACGTTGGTAGCCAACGCGTAGAGGAGCCGGTGAGTTTTGGTGCCGTGGCCCATGCGGAAGTAGCGCGGATCCTGGTGGAAGAGGATGGGCAGAATGCCGTTGCCGATGATATCGCCGTCGAATGCGTCAAGATAGGCGGCGCCGGAGCGCTTGAAGTAACCTTCGGGGCCCCAGCCGAAGCCTGGGTCGTCGTCGAGGGCCTCGTGATAACCGGCCACCAGGAAAGCCGCGGCAAACTGAAACGGGTCCGTCATGGAGCGCAAGGCGAGACCCATCTTCTGGCCGGCGGTCATGGAGGCGGCGTTCCAACGATAGCTAGTGTTGAATGCGGGCACAACTCCCACGATCCGCTGCTGCTCCTGCTCCTTGATCTGTTCAGCGGCCTTCTGTTGCTGGGTCTCCTGGCCGCTCGCTGGCTGTGCTGAGGACTGCTGGCTAGCGCCACTTTGCTGCGCGCTGGAACTGCTCTGTGAGGCGCTGTTTTGCGGTGAGCTGGCGGAGCTGTCGGGCGTGGGTGCTGATCCCACAGCGGGTTGTTGTGTGCTCTGCGTTTGCCCCGATTGGGGATCGACGGCAGCCAGGTCGATTTGCGGAGTGGAAGCATCAGGAATTGCGGATGACGGAACGATGTCTGCTGCGGGCGGGGCTGAACCCGCTTCCTGCGCAAACAGGCTGCACGATAAACCTAGAAAGGCCACCCCAAAAACGAGCCGTACACCGGCTCCAACGAAACCTGATCGCATTCATTCCCCTGTCTTGAGAGCCGGCGTCTGCGGCACGAACTGCCGAAAAGGCAAATCGGTTCAGGATAAAGCCGCTCGGATCGTTCTTGTCTGCCGAAGCGCTGATTCAAAGGAGCAAGCCGCCTCTTTAATTATCGACAACTCCTAAGAATTTAGACGCATTTGCCCGCCTGCCGGACACAGAAATGTCCCATCCCCGGAACCCGGAAGTCGTAGAAACGCAAGGAAAAGTGGCGATTTGCCGGTTTTGATCCGGATTCAAGGATTCCTGCCGGCTTACGCCTCGAAATCGATATATCCGCGCTGGGGATCGGTGGAGACGAGCTTGACGGTGACTCTGTCGCCCACGTCGAGGCCCTTGCCGCCGCGAACCAGCATGCCCTCAACGTGCGGATCGAGCGTGCGCACGAAAGTTCCGTGGTCGGTGGCGCCGGTGACAATGGCTTGGAAAGTTTGGCCGATGCGCGGATGCAGGACGACAGCGGCAATGCGCTTTTGCATCTCGCGCTCCACCTTGCGGGCGGCGTCTTCCATCTCAGTGCATCGTTGCGCGATGGCGTTGAGCGCATCCTCGGAGTAAGGCGCTTCCGAGTGGGCAACCAACGCCTTCAGCAGCCGCTGCGTCACCATGTCAGGGAAGCGGCGGTTGGGTGCCGTGGAGTGGGTGTAGTCCTGGACGGCGAGGCCGAAGTGGCCCGGCGACGTCTCATTCGGTTTCACCAGCACGTATTCGCCGGGTCCCATGAGCTTGACCACGATCAGCGAAACATCGGGAAAATGGTCGGGGTCTTTCTGTTTCTGCACGAGGAGGAAATCGTTCAGGGCCTTCGAATCGGGCTCGGCGGGCAGTGTGCCGCCCTTTTCCGCGGCCAGTTCGACGATGCGATCCCAGCGCTTGGGCGTGCGCACGATGCGGCGAATGGACGCCACGCCGGCACCTTCGAAGGTGCGCGCCATAACGCCGTTGGCCGCCACCATGAACTCTTCAATGAGCGACGTGGCGCGGTTCTTCTCCAGGCGCGCAATCTCGACTGCCTGGTCAGCGAGCATCACCGGGCGCGTCTCGATGGTTTCCAGATCGAGCGCTCCGTGCTGGAAGCGGCCGCCCTCCATGCGTTGCGCCGCCGTATCCTGCAGCTTGAGCTGCGCGGCCAGGTCGGCGCTGGCGGCGACCTTTGGCGGCGCTGCGCCTTTGCCCTCGAGCCACGCGCCGATGCTCGGATAGGCCAACTGCGCGCGGTTGCGCACCAGCGCACGGTAGGCTTTGCCGTCGGAGGCCGTTCCGGCGGCGTCGACTGCGAACTCGATCACCACGGCCACGCGGTCCTGGTTCTCATTGAGCGACGTGATGCCCTCAGAGAGCTCCGTGGGCAGCATGGGAAAGACGGCTACACCCGCGTACACCGAGGTCGTCTCAAACTGCGCGTGCTTGTCGATCACGCTGCCCGTCTTGACTCGGGAATCTACGTCGGCCACGCCGACGAGCACGCGAATGCGGCCGTCTGGCAATTGCTCGGCCCACTCGATCTGATCGAGATCCTTGGAGGTGTCGTTGTCGATGGAGGACCAGAGCAGACTGCGCAAGTCCGTGAGGCCATCGCCGGTTGGAGCGGCGGGCTGCGCTTGAATTGCGGCCAGCTCCGTTTCGGTTCCGGGAGGGAAATCGGGCTGGAAACCGTGCTCGATCATGGAGGCATGGGCTGCGGACACAAGGTTGAAATGGAAGGGATGAGTGGAATGCATGAAGGATCGTGCTCCTGCGCGCGAAATGCCAGCCTAACACGGCGGGGGGACTAAGGGACTAAGGGGCTGAGGGACTGAAGGACTGAGGGGCAGCCAGCGCGAAAGATACAACCGCAGATCCTTCGACTCGTCGCCGCGGCGACTCGTTCAGGATGACAGATTCTCATTATGCCCGATTATTGAATGCCGAGATCGGAGAGCACTTTGGGTTTAGCTTCTTCGACGGCCAGCAGGTTGTGGCAGACGGAACAGTCCTGAGGAATGGTGTCACCGTTCTTAGCCGCGTGGCTGCCGTCGTGACAGCGGAAGCATCCCGGATACTCCATGTGGCCGATGTGGTTGGGATGCGTTCCCCAGGTGACCTTCATAAACGGAAAGACATTCTGGTCGTAGAGCGTTACCAGTTCCTTGCCCGCTTGCTCGACCAGCTCGGCTTTCTGGGCGAGCACCGCAGGATTCTGCGCGCGATAGAACGCTTCAAGCTGCTGGGGAATCTGGACCCCGGCCTCGGCCTGGCTGGAGTAAGTGCTGCTCAGCAGCGCAAGTCCCTCTTTGTGAATCCAGGGCAGATTGGGGCTGATGGCGCCGCCGGCCATGGCCTGGTCAATGGCCTCCCCCGCAGTAACAAAGGTATGCGCAGCGCGGTTGTGGCAGTCGATGCAATCCATCACGCGGCGCTCGCCCTGGGGAGCGCCGCTGCCAGGCGGCAGAGTGCTGTATTCGGTGAATGAGCCGTCGGCGTTCTGCCGCTCCACCCAGGGAATCGTGGTTCGTGTGGGGTCGGTGGCGACGTACTCGATGTGACCCAGGTGGACGCCGTGAATGCCCGTATAGCGCGAGAACGAGTCAACACCGCCCAGGTGCAGAATGAGCACCGTCTGGGTCTCTGAATTCTGTTCGTCGTCGGCAAAGTTCGACTTGACCAACAGCTTGTCTCCGTCGAAGTGCGTCGGCGTGTGGCACCCCTCGCAGGTGTAGCGCGCCGGGCGCAGGCTGGTGACCGGCGAAGGAATCGGCGTGGGATAGTTGGGAATGATTTTGGGCGCGAGCGGCGCCAGAGGATGAAAGGTGACTTCCAGGATCTGCTTGGTGCCGTTCACCTTGGCGCTGAAGTAGGCTGCGGCGCCGGTGCCGATGTGGCATTCGACGCAGGCCACGTGATTGTGCGGGGAGATCTTGTAAGCCGTGTATTCCGGCGTCATCACATGGCAGGAGCGGCCGCAGAACTGCGGTGAATCCATGTACTCCGCGCCGTGATAGCTGGCAGTAGCCACGACAAGGAAGTTCACGATGGTGGCAACAAGCACAATGTCGAGGCCGTGGCGGAAAATGCGGTCGTTGAGATCGATGCGTGGAAACGCGGCGGGAATCTGGCCTGCTTTCTGCAGGCTCCTGCGCCGCAACAGCACGCCGATGGGGATGAGCGCCAGACCGAGCAGGAACAGCACCGGCAGAATGAGGAAGAAGATAATGCCCAGATAAGGGTTGTCACTGAGGTGGCCGGTGAGCTCGGCCAGCCAGTAGCTGATCATGGTGACGCCGGAGGCGGTGGTGATGGCGCCGCCAGCGAGGCTGATGGGATTGTTGCCGAAAAACAGCGCTGGACGAACCCAGCTATCGCGGAATCTCTCAAACCACGACACGTTTCCTCAGCCTCCATGTGCAGGCGGCCCGCCGGGGGATGGCGGGGCCGCCCTCAAATCTCTGCGCCGATTGTAATGCCTATTTGAGGGTCTTAAAATACGCCGCAACGGCGCTGACCTGCGGATCGGTCAGGCCGGTAATGGGCTTCATCTTGCCTTTGCCGTTCTTCACGACGCTGACAATCTGACTCTCTGTGAGCGTCTTCATCGAAGGATCGGAAACCGGCTTGATCCCCATCATCTTGGCTATTCCAGCACTCGGCGTGCCGGCCGGCCCATGGCACATCGCGCACTTGGATTTGTAGATGGCCGCGCCGTCTTCAGCAAAGCACATGGAGCCGGCCAGCAACACCGCCGCTGCCATCACGATTCCTGAACGAAAGCTCTTTTTCATTGCGAAACTCCTTGAAGTTTTTTGGGCTCCGCGCGCAATCGAGCGCTTGCCCGTGTGGTTAAGGTTAATGGTTTATGACTCCGGGCATTCGTATTGCAATCGAAATGGTAACAGGAACCACGTAACGCAAACCGGCGCGATCGAGGCTTTGACTCCGACGACCGCGCCGGCTTGATTTTGCTCTTACACTTCGTCCTGCCGTGCAACCGTTGCCCTTACTTGGCGAGGGAACGGAAATACATCACGGAGTCCTTGATCTGGGCATCCGTGAGCTTGCCCTTGAATGCCGGCATCTTGCCCTTGCCGTTGGTCGTGTCGGCAATCATCTGCGCTTCGCTCAGCGACTTGACCGAAGGATCGCTCACGGGCTTGACGCCCATCATCTTGGCGATGCCCGGATTCGGCGTGCCCTCGGCGCCGTGGCAGCTTTGGCATTTTGCCTTGTAAGTGTCTGCTCCCGAGCTTTGCGCAACTGCGACTGTTCCCGTCGAGGCAGCTATCATAGCGGCAACTATCATTCCAGCCTTGATCTTCATTGCCAATCTCCTCTTGCTTTGCGTGGTTCTCATCGCGATCGCGTGACTCGATCGTGACACGGGGTCCCGCGGTCAAAACTCCCAGTGCATGCCAAGGGTCACGTTGTTGGCATGGAAGTTGCGCGCAAGGGTTTCGCCGGCATTCGAAAGGGTGATGCCGGTTTGCACGCCAGCCAGCGAACTGCAGGCAACGACGGGCGCCGCAGTTGTAGCTGACGGCAGCGCGGTAGAAGTCGAGCAATACTGCGCGCCGGACGGGCCACCCTCGCCGTAGCTATAGAAGTCGTATTCCGCCCTCAGGATCCACGCCGGACGAACCGCATATGAAACGTTCAAAAAGGGAGACTGATATTTGGATACCAGCGAGCCGTTGACGTCGCGGGGATCGTTGAAGAACCGGCTGCCGTTGACCGAGCTGATGCGGTAGCCGACATTGGCGTGGGTTTTGGTCGACGGGGAGACCGAGAAGGCTGCCGATCCCGATTGCGTCGGAGCGTCCATGAAGTTCTTGACTGGTCCGAATTCAAGATAGGAAGCGCCTCTTACGGTCGCGCCGGGGCAGCCTGCGCCGTTCGCCGGAGCGGCGGCTACTGGCAAGGCAGCGGACGCGCCGCCGTCATAACAGATATTGCTTGCGAGGTAAACATCGCTATAGGCGTAGTCGAAATCGATTCCGAAATGCTCGTTTGCTGCGAGGTCGGCTGCAGCGCTGAAGACGCGGCTGTGATCGACGTGGTTGAGTGGGCCATCTGCGGGCGTCGATCCGGAGTTGTTGGTGTTGTTGTGACGCTCCAGATCGTTGTATGCGCCGGAGATCGTCGCCCAGGTCTTCGGCCTGTAGATGGTGTGCACGCGATAGTGCTTTGTTTGCCGCGGGCCCATCGGGGTAAAGGCATTGTCGTCATAGAGCACTTCGACCGAGCCATTCAGATCCCAGTTGTTGGTGGGCCGCAAAGCGGCGTTGAAAATCCCGCCGTTCTCGTTAATGGTGACGGTTCCATTGTTGGTTGCACCGGGGGCCAGCGCGGTGTTGTCTGGAATCCCTTCCCCGATGACGTGCGTCCGGTAGCGATAGGTGAGCGAGAACGTGCTGCGAGCTGTGGCACCCCAGGTTCCGGTCAGGTTGTTCGTGATGAACTTCTGGCCGAAGTAGTCGGGCAAAGGCGCGCCGATATTGCCGCTGCCTTCAAATGTGGAAGATCCGGCGGCTGCATTCGCCGTTGTCAGGGTCGGGTTGTTGATGGTCTCGTTTCCAGTCGAAGTGGTTGAATCCGAGGGCGTCGACACGGTCGTCCCACTGGTCATCGTGGCCGTACCTGGCTGGTGGACATCGGAGTAGTCGATCTGCTCGGAGAGGCTGAACTTCGGCATGATCTGCCAGACGATGCCGTAGTCGGCGGCAACCGCCTCACGCTTTGCAGCTGCTATGGCCGTATAGGCCATTGAGCGCGTGGCTTTGCTCAGGCCCTGAAAGAAGTCGTAGTAGCTCGGGAGGGTCATGTTGGCCCTCGTGTAGTGGAATTCGCCGTTCATGGATATGTTCTTGATGCTGGTGCTCTGCAGCCGGAGGATCCCCGTCGGGAAGATGACCCGCGTCGGCTGTGTGCGGAGATAGCTGGACGACACAGCGCAGGCCGGATTGATGATGGGCAAGCCGCCTGTACTGGACGCCGTGAGCATTGGGTTGCCGCCCATGCTGGTTGAAACGCAGGAGCTGCTAGTGTAGGGCGTCCAGGCATCGTAATTGGAAAGAAGGGCAACCTTGGTTCCGTCTGCCTCCTGGACAGTAAAGTAGCTGGGGTCCAGGGTGAAGAAGGAGTTCCCCTTGTAATGGTCGACCTGCGTTTCAAAGGTCAGTCGCGTGCCCTGAATGGGCTTCCACTCGAAGTCGCCCGTGAAATCGTCGGTGCTGTGACGCTGATATTCCTGGAGCAGGAGGTCGTAGGAGCCGGCAATTTGGTATCCGCTCGGCGACAGGCTCGGCCCTTCCATTGTGTTGTGCGAGTAGCTGACGCGAAACGTCACTTTCGAGAGCGGCAGCAGCGTCAGGCTGGTGTCGGTCATTCGGCGGACGGTGTTGAACAGGAACGCAGATGTATTCAGCTGCGGCCACGCCAGTGTGCCGGTGGGCGTAGCAGTGGGCCCGATGGGCATCGTCTGACCGCTGGGGATATTTGGATTGCCCAGCAAATCGTAGTCGAAGTACCGGCGATCGCGCCGGAACATCCCGGAAAACTCGTAGACCTTGCCTTTGGAGAAGTCGAGCTTGGCGAAGTTGTTCGGATCACCGCCGAAGCCATTGCTGAAGGCCTTCAGATCATCGACAAGAGGGTTCTTATTCCCTGGGGCCGCATGCAGCTCAAAAGTCTCGCCAAGCACGCGGGGCCCTGACTTCTGATTGATCATCGAGTCGTACATGGCGCCGCTGCCCTGAAGACTGTTCATGTGGCCGCCAACATCGATAGCCTGGTGGAGGACATAGCCGTCAGGCGCAGATACCGGCGCACCCGGCGCCGCCGGCGGTGTGGCCGGATCCTGTGCGATTGCGGCGCTCGTCAAGCCAAGTAAAATGGCAACCCCAACGCCCGCAGCGATGCGCCGGGCCATTGTGGAAGTATGCTGCCGATTGAAAAGCCAGCCGATCATCTTCATATGAAGCCTCACTTGATAGCCTTCGCTTGCCTCGAAACCTTGAACCCACGTGCAAATTCGCCTGGGGATCCGAGCCGCGCCGTCCGATGAGGCTGAAGGACGCGGCTCAGCTCCATATCTCCTACCGGAGGAATGCCTGGTTGATGTTCGATCCATGAATGTAGGTGTGGCAGCTGGTGCAAGGCGCAAGCTCCGCCGATCCCTGGCCCATACCCGTGATGGTGTGCGACGAAACCGGGCTGTGGCACTGGTTGCACAGCGTATTGATGCTCGGCATGTTGAGCAAGCGCGCATTCTGAGAGCCATGCGGCGTATGGCACGCCAGGCACCCCTCGGCCTTGACCGGAACGTGCTCGTACACGAAAGGACCACGGACATCGGTGTGGCACTTGGTGCAGATCATGTTCTGATCGGCCGTGGCCCTCAGATTGTTGTTCTGGAAGGTGCCATGAACGTCATGACAGTCGGTGCACTTGATCAGGCCCTCGTTCACCTGGTGGTGGAAGGGCATGCCGAACTGCACCTTCTGGTCGCCATGGCATTGGAAGCAAAGCGTGGGCTGCGGAGCCTTGAGCAGCGTCTCTTCTTTGCTGCCGTGGATGCTGTGGCAACTGGTGCACCCGACGTTGGCCCTGGCGTGAGGAGCGCGGTCGAAATTGGGATGCGCACCTGCGTGGCAGCTCAGGCACTTGGTATCGACGTCTTTGACCGAGGCCTTGGCGGGATCGAAGATCTTGGTGACGTCGCCGCCGCCGGCCACGTGCTCGCTGCCCGCCCCGTGACAGTTCTCGCAGGTCACGCCATTCGCGTTCCCGTGCATCAAAGCCATCTTCTGGTGAGGATTGGTGGCAAAATTCTTCGATACCTCTTCGTGGCATGTTGCGCAGGTGTCAGCGCCCACAAATTCGGCGTGGGCGGCCGGGGTGGCCGGCGCGGCCTGGGCTTTTGCTCCCTGCGGCGGGGCAGCCATCGCCGTTGCGCACATCATGCCGACGCCCAGCAAAACCATCAAAAACACTCGCAGTCCCGGACAGTTCCCGAGAGCCGCACCATTGGACAAACTGAACAAGCACGTTACCGGCCGATCTGTATGCATGCAAAATACCGCCTTCGAAGAACTTCGTGGCACTGCTTACTACGAACGTCAGCCGCCGTTTCAGGCTGAATGTGGCGCATTCTCTCCATGTGAGCGCGAGCACCGCAGGAACCTTTTGCGAACGCCTGGCGGTGTGGAGCATCACCACATGCACGAAAGGTTACGGTTTCGTGATGAATAACGGCGGTGATGCCTATCACATAAGATACGAGAACAAGTTTTGCGTCAAGGGCCTTAGACCCAGTCACTTACAGGTTTCCGGTTCCGGTGAGTCCGCCTGTGCTGTCACATCGCCTCAAACTCGAACTCAAACGTGAGGCCCGTCACATCCAAAGCCGCCTTCATTCAAGCAAACTTTGAGCAAGTGCCGCTGTAGATGGGAATGAACAGGGCATGTCGATCTCAACCGCGGCCTGTGCGGAATGAAACGAAGGCTGGAAAGCGGGAGAGGCGAGGGGCCGCGTCGGAATGGAACGAGGAAGAACGATGGCGGACATGCAGATTTCGGTCCCGGAGCCGGCGCGGTCGCCGCACTTGGGCCGGTCGTCGCCGCTGGGCTGCGCGGCCTGCGCGAATCGCCGTCCCGGTTGGTTCTGTTCGCTCGGGAGCGCCGTTCTGGCCGATCTGGAGCTCGCTACCAGCACGATTTCGCTGCCCTCGCAGGCTTCGCTCTTCACTGAGGGTGAAGACGCCCGCTGCCTCTACCTGATTTGCAGCGGCTATCTCAAGCTGACTGCGGGGCGGCCTCATGACCGGCACATGATTGTCCGGGTTGCCGGCCCCGGATCGATGCTCGGTTTGTACGCGGTGCTCTCGCACGGCGTTTACGAGGTTTCAGCGGAGTCACTGACGCCCGCCCAGTTGCGGCCGGTGGAGCGGGATCGATTTTTGAGTTTTCTGCGCAACCACAAGGAAGCACAACTGCGCGCCGTGCAATGCATCTGCCAGGAGTACCGCTTTGCGCTGCAGGATGCGTGCCGCATCGCCCTGGCTGAAACCGTGGCCGCGCGGCTGGCGCGCCTGCTGCTGGAACTTGCGCATCAGATCGGCGAACACACCGAGGGCGGAGAATACCGCTTCCCGCTTCTGCTGACCCACGAAGAGATGGCTTCGATGACCTGCACCACCCGCGAGACCGTCACCCGCACCCTTGGCCAGTTCCGCAAAGACGGCTGGATCTCGATCGAAGACTCCAACGTGACCATTCACCAGCCGGGCCGGCTGCAAGGCCTTCTGTAGCATCGCCCGGAGAGGCCCCCGCAGCCTGGACTTTTTCGCTCCCCCGCGCCCCGATTGTGGAGTCCAAAGAGCTATGATTCTTGGAGGAAGACTGCTTTCCAGGTTGGAGCTCAATCCACGCATGAACCGCTTTCTTTTGTTCTTGTCTTTCTCCCTTCTGTGCTGCACCGTAGCTGCCCAAAATTCTTCTTCCGACGCTGCAACGAGCGCCGTTCCGCCCGCAGACAAGCCCGGGGTGACGGAAACCGTCAGCCCGGAGATCCTCGAATTCCAGAAGATCGAAGACAGTTGGTCCGACGCCGTGAACCGGCGCGACCAGTACGCCTTGGAACTGGTGCTATCTCCCGTGTTTGTTGACGTTTCCGCGAGCGGCGATGTGACCACGCGCAATCAGCAGGTGGCGCAGGTGCTCAGCGGCGAAGACAAGACGCTTTACCTCACGCAGAAGGTCGTTACCGTGCGCATGCTGGGCGATATTGCGGTGGCCAACGGCACGTACACGCTGCACCACAAGACCACCTCAGGGCTGGTGGACGAAAAGGGCGTCTTTACGCAGGTCTTCGAGCGGGTGCACGGCGGCTGGTTGTGCCTTAACTCGCAGCGGACCGTGCTGCGGCAGGATGCAAGCTCGAAGAAAAGGGAGTCGTCGCCGGAAACGCCCTTCCATCTGCCGAACCCGTTCTCCAGAGGCGAGAAGGGGCCGCAATAGCGGCTACGGCGGGCCGAGACTGCCCGTAATGAAGGTCTCTTGAATAAGCGTTCCCGTTATTAAATGTTGGGGGTCTTTCTTTTAATAGCGATTCGATTACTATTCAAGCTTAGGTAATTATCCCTTGACATCAAGTAGAAGATATGGCATACTCTGTCTATCATGAAGCCGACGCAAAGTATACCGAAGCATTTACGCTATACGATTCAACAGTTTAACGCACAGTTTCCAACCA
>Ga0181527_1000092_pt1 | contig 96710 bp, 93 predicted proteins | sample PEATcosm2014_Bin_30_FD_119762 | JGI IMG/M metagenome (GOLD analysis project Ga0181527, IMG submission 119762) | Peatland microbial communities from MTU Mesocosm Facility, Houghton, MI, USA - PEATcosm2014_Bin06_60_metaG | ecosystem: Environmental > Terrestrial > Soil > Wetlands > Peat | place...
AGTGTGACGGCAACGGGAACTGCTCCGCTTTCATACCAGTGGTCCCAAAACGGCACTGCAATTTCAGGGGCAACTTCATCGAGTTACACAATCTCGAACGTACAGGCAGCCAATGCGGGCACGTACACCGTTACGGTATCAAACGGCACCTTGCCGAATGCCACAAGCAGCGGCGCGGTGCTGACAGTAAGCGCGGCATCTGTTGCGCCAAGTATCACGGCGCAGCCGCAATCCCAGACTATCACCGCAGGACAAAGTGTGACGTTCAGTGTGACGGCAACGGGAACTGCTCCGCTTTCATACCAGTGGTCCCAAAACGGCACTGCAATTTCAGGGGCAACTTCATCGAGTTATTCAATATTGAATGTACAGGCAGCCAATGCGGGAACCTACACCGTCACGGTAGCAAACGGCACCTTGCCGAATGCAACGAGCAGCGGAGCGGTGCTGACGGTGAACCCTGCACCCGTTGCACCAAGTATTGTAGTGCAACCGCAGTCTCAGACTGTAACCGCAAGTCAGAGCGTGACCTTCAGCGTGACGGCAACCGGGACGGCTCCGCTTTCGTATCAGTGGTCTCAAAACGGCACTGCGATTTCAGGGGCAACCTCATCGAGTTACACGATCCCGAATGTACAGGCAGCCAATGCGGGAACCTACACCGTCACGATAGCAAACGGCACCTTGCCGAATGCAACGAGTAACGGAGCGGTGCTGACGGTGAATCCTGCACCGGTTGCGCCAAGTATCGTAATGCAACCGCAATCTCAGACTGTAACCGCAGGCCAGAGCGCCACGTTCAGCGTGACCGCAAGCGGGACAGCTCCGCTTTCGTATCAGTGGTCCAAAAACGGCACTGCAATCCCGGGAGCGACTTCATCGAGCTACACGATCCCGAATGCACAGGCGGCAAACGCGGGAACCTATACCGTCACGATAGCAAATGGCACCTTGCCGAATGCAACGAGCAGCGGAGCGGTGCTGACGGTGACCCCTTTGACCCTCATCTGCTTCTGGTCGAATGACGCCACAGACGGCAACCTCACCGTCAAACTGGACGGCAACCCCGTTGGTACGCTTACTCAGAATTTCCTCTATCCTTCTACGCCGACGTGGGGTGCTCCCGGAACATTGGTCACGACGGTACAACCGGGAACGCACGCTCTCTCCGCACAGTCGCAGACAACCATCTCGTGGCCTGCAACAAACGCGACACTGACACCGGGTGATTCTCTCCTCTTCCAGTTTATCGTGACCCAGTGGTGCTTTTGGACAAATCGAAGTGATGTGGGATCATACATCAATATTTCCATCGACAATATCTTGGTTGGACAGCTTACACAGTATTCCGCCACCACACCAACGTGGGGCCAGACTGGAACGCTTGTCGTCACCACGCAACCCGGAACCCATACACTCTATGCGACTTCGCAAGGGGGCACCTACTGGGGTCCGGTGTCGGTTTCTTTGACAAAAGGTCAGCAACAGCTCTATGAATTACATTAATTGAAGTGGGTGGCTGAATGCATCTGGATGGCTGGGCCGGGTGACCCCAAAGTTAGTTTATTTGCGAGAATGCCGCACCCGCCCAGCACACAAAAATGGTATCTTGATTTCGCCGCATATGCTCAGCAATCCATACTACTATCTCGATAGCGCTTCACCTGCACGGAACACCGAAACCATATTTTGATTTTGCACCGGCGCCGCCACGAAACGTACTACTGCCCAAACGTCGTCAGCGCCGCCTGTAAACATGTCCCGTTGTGACTTTACTAACCGGGTGTTTCTGGTGTGCGCGCAGCAGGTGTTCCGGTCTCGCCACTGGAGGTACCTCGCTGCACACGCTCGGCAATCCATACCATTATCTTGATATTGGCCGGGTACGCCCAGGCACCTCCAAATCCAAACAAGCGAATGGGCATTCCCGGGGTTGTACTTTCCCGGACAAAAAACGACATGGCGACTTGACCGGGCAAGATTGCCTATTTGCCTGGGAGCCGTACGCCCGGCCCCATATATATTGTTATGAAGGGAGGAATTCATGAACTCAGGGAATCCCTGCGTATCCATTGATCCCGAGGCGAGTGTGATTTTCCGCGCAAGCGACTTGCCTTTTGATACTCTGGTCAAAGCTTGGCTGTCCGATAACCCCAAGTACCATCAAGTGTCAAAAAACGAAAATCTGCGATTGGTGACATTTAGAAACTTCGGTGTCACCGGCATGGGTACCAGTCCGGACGTTGAATTATTGGAGGCCCTCGCTTCCAGATTATTGAAATGCCCAAAATGCAAGAGTTCAGTCAGTACGACGGAACACTACAAGGCTACATTCACCGATAGTCCACAGGCCGGGGGACAAACAATCAGACGGTTTGTCAGCGACGAGGTGACCTTGATTTGTTACAAATGCGGTTCTGAAAAGAGAGTCACCAATTGGAGAGATCATCTCAAGGGGTAAACAACTGCATTCCTCTTCATCGAGCAAAAGAACATAGCGGCACCACGGCCTGATCGGACACAATGAAAAAGAACCTGTTTCTTACGGAAGAGAACTCCCTCGCCCTCTATTTCAAGGAAATCAGTAAGAACAAGACCCTTCCTGCGGAAGAGGAAGCGCAAACGGCCCTGCGTATCCATGCGGGTGACGGGAAAGCTCTCCAAAAACTGGTGAAGGCAAACCTGAGGTTCGCCGTTTCGGTTGCCCGCAATTATCAGAACCAGGGCCTGCCCCTTTCCGATCTTATCCACGAGGGAAACCTCGGCCTCATCCGGGCCGCCAAGCGGTTCGACGAAACGAAGAATTTCAAGTTCATCTCCTATGCGGTATGGTGGATACGCCAGGCCATTCTGCAAGCGCTGGCGGAACAATCGCGCATTGTCAGGCTGCCGCTCAACCGCGCGGGCACCATCCACAAGATCGGCAAAGCTCAGCGCAAACTCGAACAGAAATATCGCCGAATCCCCACCGTCGAGGAAATCGCACGGGAGCTTAAGATCGGCGAAAAAGAAGTCCGTGAAACCATGAGGATCGGCAGTTCCCACCTGTCGCTCGACGCCCCGCTCCAGCAGGGTGAAGACGGCAACCTCCTCGACGCCCTGCAGTACGAAACCCAGGAGCTTCCCGGCGACGGCGTCATGGAAATCTCGCTAAGGCACGAGATCAACCAGACCCTCGACACCCTCACGTGCCGCGAAAAAGAGGTCATCGAGCTTTATTTCGGGATCGGCGGGCAAACTGCGCTCAGCCTTGGGCAAATCGGCCAGCGGTTCGACCTCACGCGCGAACGCATCCGCCAGATCAAACAAAAAGCGCTCCGCAGACTCAGGCATTCCTCCCGCTCCCAGCGGCTCAAAGCAGACAGGGTGTTGCAGTTGTGAACGATTTGATGCGCACATGCATTTGACATCCGCCGCACACACTCAGCAAACCAGAAGTAAGTTTGACTCTAACTGCATTGTGAAAAATTCTTCAGGCTGTTATTGCCTCTTTGGGATTTGGTCCGTATTTGTTCTGGCCGGTAATTCCATCCGTGCAGAGTTTTACCAGTATTAGTATGGCACCGGCAATTGGTATCAATGCCATAAAAAGGTACCAGCCGCTTTTCCCTGCGTCATGCAGTCGTCTCACAGATACGGCCAAACTCGGCAAAAAGACCGCTATTCCATAGAGGCAATAGATAGGCCCGTATTTAGAAGGGTTAAAGTTGATTCCAAGCAGATTGTCCATTGTCATTGCAGCTATGGTGAAGATGATATTGAACAGGGAGAACATCCAGTATTCTTTCCGCCGCGCCCTACCGCCGAAAGTCACGTACTTCTTGAGTACCATCAGATACCAGTTCATGCTCGTTCTCCTTTGTTATTGGCTTATTGCACTAGGGAAATTTGGTTTAAGTGATTTATTAATTATTCGGGCTAATAGAATGCTTGTAACAATGTCGAGCAGAAGTGCTATAGGTGACAGGATTATTGATAATGCACAGATTGCTTGGATAACATTGATTATGCAATATCTTTTCCAAAGTTTGCCGAACGGGGTAGCCAATTTCCTCATTTTGTAAAAGCACGCTGCAAAGACTATCACAAGTGGTACTTCGTATATAAGTAGAAAGATCCCGCCGACCTTTGAAAGGGATGGTGTGTAAATATTTATGAATTCGGAAGATATCGAAAAAACACAAAGAATCATGTATGCATAGAATATCCAACTATATCTTCTGTTCCCTATGATGTTTTGTAATATATCTATTGTTACGAAGCAAATGATTATCTGGACTGCTTGGAAGGTAGTGTTGAAAAAAGCAAACGCGAGGTGATTAGGTTCATTGAGAAGCTTGAGGCCGGAAGCAACGCCCATTATTGTCATTGGAATGCCCGCAATCGCCTCAATAATGCAGCACCAAAAACCGAATCGCAGCAAATCTTTGTTCACTGTTCCTCCGATTTGATCTTTTGACAGGTCTTCGTGCGAGGCAAGGGCCATACTCGTGTAGTCGTATCGCTACTATCTGCAATTATACTAGTGGGAAATCCTGTTAGCAATAGTTATCACTCCGGTAATTAAATATGCGCAAAACAAGACATCAATTTCATAGTGCAACAACTGCGAGTTTTGGGCATTTATTACTGCGAAGTGTCGCTGCACGGATTGAAGCTATTTGGTAAGGTCTTGATGGGTGAAAATTTTGTAATCGGGTGCTGCTACGGTGCGCGCAGCTGAAGGTTCGGGCTTGCAGCGGGTCCCTCCACGCTGCACCGGCTCAGCAATCCAAATTGAAATACGCTCGTAGAAACTTTCGTTGCGAAAGCTGCGCTGCAGGTCTTTCCACCCGCCAAACCCGCGGAACCGGCAACGCAAAAGCGTTGTCATTGTTTGGATTTTTCGTTCAAACGGAGGTATATTGCTTCTGGAGGGACACGCGTTGTCAAGCAATGGCATCAAACATGGTCGCGGGGAAGAAGCCCTTAAAAACCAGTTGAAATAACCGAGGAGGATGTTATGGCGCTAGGACGTCAAACAAAGATTCTGTTTTTTTCTCTCCTGTTCGTTGCGTTCTGTGCGCGGGCGCAAACCCTTCCCACTTCCGGTGCGAACTTTTCCCAGATCACCACCAACGGCGTATGGACCTGGTACGGCGAACCCAAGGCGGTTTACTATGAGGGAGTGCATAAGCGCACTTACATGGGCTGGCTTTCCAACACAGGAACAGTCGCTGTAGGCTCCTACGACCACGAGACCGGTGACACGCTCACGCATGTCATCCGAACCAACTACGATCTCGACGACCATGCACACCCGAGCATTATCATGAGGCCCGACGGCAGGTTGCTGGTCGCTTTAGCCGCGCACGACGGCGCAATCTTGAGCATCTACATAGCCACGAACCCTGAGGATGTTTCGTCGTTCGGACCCGAAAATCAGATCCATGCAGACCCGGGCGCCGGGTTCTGCTATCCCAACCTTCTGTGGCTTACCGCCGAAAGCGACAGCGGAAGGCTGTACTGCTTTATCCGCGGCTTAGAAACCCTGCCCTCGTATCTGTACTCGGACGACTGGGGAACTACGTGGACGCACGCACGGGTGTTTTTCCACAGCACCGACAGCACGCCCAAGCCCTATTGCAAGTATGCCAGCAACGGCAAAGACGAGGTCCACATGGTTATCGAACGCGGCAATCGACAAGCCAGTTATCCTTCCTATTATATGAAATACAAGGCCGGTGTATTTTATCAAGCAAATGGAACGCGAATAAGCGACACGGCACATCTTCCCATCTGGGACACTCTCATTGACACCATGCAAGATCCCGCTCTTGCAAAATGCAATGGATCCGTGTGGGACGTGGCGATTGATGCATTCGGGAGACCTGTAGTAGTCTATGATCAATTTCCGGATGGAAATAATCATTACTATATGTACATTCGATGGACGGGGACATCGTGGTTCAAGAAAACCCTGCTCGATGCCGGCACGAATATGGGGGGGCAGGACGGATTTGCCTCCGGCATAACTCTTGATCACGAAAATCCATCCATCGTTTATCTCGCGCGTCAAATAGGAACTGTACCCGAACTCGACAAATGGGTCACGACCGACAGCGGTACAACCTGGGATACCACGGCGATAACACGGGGCTCTGCCAAGAAGAATTGCCGCCCCTGCGTGCCGCGCGGTCACAAAGAGGGGGGCAACGCTCAACTGATCTGGCTTTATGGGGACTATACCACCTATGACGGCGGAGCCTGGAATATGGCGGTAAATATATGGCCGTTCAGGCAGCCCGTCGGCGTGCAAAAGCCCGTACATTCATCGGCTTTGTCTGCGGGCACAATAATGGTTCGATCGTCCGGTGTGACTCTAGCTCTATCCGACCCTAAGGCATCGTCGTTGAAGTTGTACTCGGTTGATGGACGGCTTGTTGCCGACCTTTCCCCCGTTGTGCGGAGAATGCCCGCGGGCGAGGGATTCGTTGACGTATCCCAAGTCCGCTGTTCTACAGGAGCTTTCCTCATCGTATTCGACAATGGAACACATTCGACCGCGAAGATGTTCTGGAAAGGAAACTAATAATCCTCCGGATAGCAGCGTCAGGATAATTTAACACACACATGCATCCTGATGGCTGATCCGGAAATAATAATAGATAAAGCGCTCTTGGATAGCAGTGCCGGGTGCCCCCCAAGAGAGTTTATTTGCGAGAATCCACTCTTCGGTTGGGGGGCACCCACGAAACGCAGTTGAGACGGCCAAGGGTGGCATTCCGGATTGGTTTGTAATTGCGATCTGCAATCTACGTCGGCTGCGTGCTAATTTTGTTTTTGCGTTGGGGGCGACCGGATGCCGCGCCAAAGCGCGACCCGCCGCCTCAGCGGCGTAGGGCCGTGGCGGCCCGAGGCCGAAGGCCGAGACAGGAGGGAGAACCGACCCGAGCGCACGAGGGTAACGCCCATGCCTTTCTCTCCTTATTGCAGCGGGGCGCTCCATTGCTGAATCTTCTTCAAGTTTGACATAAGGCGCAACAAGCCGTGTATTCCCAGTCGGATGCCTCAACAAGCACCTGTCATAAAAGTATGAAAACTGCCTTTGGAAGAAACCAGTCCCTGCGAGGACCGGTGGTGCGCTGTTGCGCCTTTGCAGCAGCCATGACGGTCCTGTGCACTGTTGCGAATTGCGTCAACAAGAACAATCTTGTTCCAACCGCCCTGTGGGGCGGTTTCACAAAAAACGTACGGCTTTCGGTGATTAGCGCGCAACCGGACACCTTTCCGGCTGCCAGGGCAAACGCGAGTAATTTCTCAGGCTGGGTGGGCGAACCGCCCAAAATAGGGTGGAAAAACTCCATTTCCCTTGGGGCGTGGGATTCCGTCGGATTTGAATATGCCTACAACGATTCGCTTCCGGATTCCGGGCAAACCAGGGCCTGCACCCTGGAGACGGTCCAAAGCGCAAAGGATTCGAATTTCTTTTACAAGAACATAGCGATTTACAAATGGAATTCGGCCGGGCTCACCGATTACTTCGACGCGCCGGATTCAAAACTGCTCCTTACCGGCATCGGTTTCGACGATTCGATGCCGCTCGCCGCGGCCGATAACGGGGAACCGGTGACCAAATCGGAGATTACGGCGAGGCACGCCCTTAGGTTCCTTCTCACCTGGTCGGGCGACACGTTGTCCGGGGAGTTTCATTGGGCAAACATCGTCGTCCTCAGACCACCGCCGCCCTTACTGCTGGGCAAAAGATAAAGGCGTCAGTAACTCAGGCCGATCCGTGCTGCGGCGCCGTTGCGGCCGCAAGGTCCTATCCCGAAAGTCAATTTGGGACCGCATGCGCCCTTCTCTTCTTCACCCGCATACTGTTTTTTTGCCTGGGCCCCGGAAATAAGGTTGTCGATCGAAAGCGAAACGCAACTGAAAGTCCCCAGCAACCCGCATGCGATAATCGCCCCGGGCGGAATCGTAGAACCGCCGCTCGCAGCCCATCCCACCATCAACGCGCCGGTCCCGATAGACAGTCCGTATCCCGACCATCCCGCAATTCTCAATGCAAGCACGCCGTTCACCTTGTCGCTGCTTCGGGCCGAAGCGCCGCCCGCGGCAATGATGGGCACCGAAATAATACCGATACCCAAGGCGGATGCGCCTAACGGTAACGCCGGAACAAGGCCGTTCCCCGAAGTCGCGGCGGACCCTATCGTCAGCCCGAGGATGACCGGCGAAAGGGCGAATCCCGTAATGGCCGAGGCGGTGGCAAACCCGCCGGTGTTGTGATGCTCTTTCGGCTCCTCCCTCGATTCCGAGGCTTGAGGCACGCACTCATGGGATCTTGGATCGCAGGTTTGTGTCTCGGGGCACGGCGGGTTGCACTCCGAAACGCATGTTCCGTTCTTGCATTGATAACCGGAACGGCACGAGGGATCGCAATCCTGGGCAAGGCTCATCGCGACAAAAAGCGGAAAAAACAAAATCGAAAAACAGGTTGGAATCCATGCGGTGCGTGAATAAATCATGGAACCTCCTTCGCTTCGTGGCGGACGTTTGGTCCCTTGGACAGAGGTATTGCGTGAATCCGTCGTACCATCCAGAATATCATTCATGTTACTTCGCGCCACAAGTCCGGCGGCACACCAGGCATTTTATGCTGACTTTCCTGCCTCATTTGGGAATATTATGTTTACACAAGGAGCGGTGGCTCCGCCCGCCGTCCGGTTCTGCTCCCCTTTCACAACAGCCAAAGGCGCCGATGAAGAAACCCTCTCTCGCCCTCGCCGCGCTATTTGTTCTCGCGGGCATGAATGCCGGCTCATGGGTGACCCTCAACGACGTCGATGTCTCCAAAGACAAGCTTATCTGCTGCCGTATTGACAAAATAGCGTAAGAGCGGTAGAATAATATATGCCTCCGAATTAAGCCCTGTCGTGCTCAACAGCGGCGCGGCGGTATTCTGTCGTTTTCCATTTAGAAAACACATGGGACTCATGGGATCAAGATCGAAGAACACTTTGGAGACTGGGCGATATTTGCGCGCAGCCCGCAAACCGTCCAAACAGCAGCTTTCGCTGTTTTCGCGGCTGATGATCTCCTTTGTTCTGGTTGCAACCATTCCGATCATAGCGTTTTCCGTGTATACGGTGACAACCGAACAACGGATCATGGCCGACCGGAAAATCATCGAATTGAAAACCTCTTCGGCTAAACTCGCTGCAGCGATAGACAAATATCTTGCCGAACACAGAAATCTGATACGGCAATATACGCGTTTGACCGACATGAACTCTTTTCTTGTCAAAGGCAGAAACAATCCCGCCAGGATTGCGGCAATCAATGCTTGGCTCGATATGCAGACCGCCATGAACCCGGAGTACTCGGCCTTTTACCTCATGGACACAGCCGGTCTCTGCCTGGTTTCGAGTGACAGATCCTTTATCGGCAAAAACTACCGTGTTCGCAGCTATTTCAAGGAATCAATGAAGGGAACGGCATATACGAGTGATTGGAGCATCGGCCTTACCAGCAAGGAGCCCGGAGTTTACTTTTCCGCACCGGTTTTTCGCGATCCCGCCAGGGAATCGTCGGAAATCCTCGGCATTGCGGTCCTCAAATTGCGGGTCACCGAAATAGCCAACCGGGTCGACCAGATGAAAATCGGCGGGCAGGACGCATTCATTTTCAACAAAGATGGAATTATTCTCACCCATACAAGACCGGAATTGGCGTATCATTCACTTGTCCCCCTTTCTTCGGCGCAGCTGTCGGAGATCTCTTCCAGCCGCCAATTTGCCGAGAAACCCATCGAGCCGCTTGGTTTGGGCGAGGTGTATTCCGCTTTCCGTCGATGCATCGCCTCGCGAAACGCGCAGGTGGCCCATTATGTTTTCAAGGCGCAGAAGGCGACCAAATATGCCGCCATGGCGGCGTTGACAGAGCAAACCTGGGTCGCCGGCGTGGCTGTTCCGGAAAAAGAGATCTTTATCGGAATCGACGATATCCTGTACACGACCACCATCTTCGCCCTGATCGCGATCATCATTTCCATAGGCGGAAGCTACGTATTGAGTCGGTCAATTGCCTCACCCATAAGAAGCCTTACCGCCACGGTCGACACGTTTGCCGGAGACAGTACGGTCCGGGCCCGCGAGGACGGCGGCGGCGAGGTGGGGTCTCTTGCAAGAAGTTTCAACCGGATGGCCGCGCTTGTGGTTCAGCACCGGACCGGGCTGGAACGCATGATTGACGAGCGGACATCGGAACTGAGGTCGCTCAACGAAAAACTCCGCGAATTGTCGGTCCGCGATGAATTGACCGGTTGTTTCAACCGGCGTTATTTCGTGGACAATCTTGGCAAAGAGATTACCAGACTGCGGCGCTACGGCGGTTCGTTATCGCTCATCATGTGCGATCTGGACAATTTCAAGAATATCAATGATAAGCACGGCCATTCCAAAGGCGATCTGGTGCTTCAGGAATTCAGTTCCATTCTGATGCGGTCGACCCGTAAGGACATCGATTGGGTCGTGCGCTACGGGGGGGAAGAATTTATGATTGTATTGCCAAATACCCCGTTGCAGGGCGCTTTGGCGCTGGCGGAACGTTTTCGGGCCTCGACCGAAGCAGCGGTTTTTGTCTCACCCGATGATCCGCTACGGGTCACGGCCAGCTTCGGCGCTTGTGCCATGGTACCGTCGGCCGAAAACGGCTGCCTCACCATCGACAGCATCGTTTCCAGAGCGGATGAATTGCTGTACAAAGCAAAGAACGGAGGCCGCAACCGGGTGGCGGCGGAGCACTTTCGTCCGCAGACCGCCTGAAGTTATTCGTATCGCAATGCGTCAATGGGATTAAGCGCCGAGGCCTTGCTGGCGGGATACCACCCGAAGAAGATCCCGGTGGCGGCCGAAAATCCGAACCCGAGCAGCAGCGACCAGCCGGAAATCGCGATGGGCCATCCTTGACTTTTGGAAATCACCCACGACGCACCCGCGCCCCCGATCATGCCGATGATGCCGCCGATAAAGCTGAGCACCAGGGCTTCCACAAGGAACTGCAGAAGCACATCGCTGCCTTTGGCGCCCACGGCCATGCGGATGCCTATCTCGCGAGTACGCTCCGTCACCGACACGAGCATGATGTTCATGATGCCGATGCCGCCCACCAGCAAAGACACGAGCGCGATGCTGGCGAGAAGGATGCTTAACGTTTGTGCAGTCTGGTTGGCGGCGTTGCTGATATCGGTCTGCGTGCGAATGGTGTAGTCGTAGCCGTCGCCTTGGCTCCCCTTTCTCCGGTTCATGAGCGTCTGGTTTATTTCCTGGCGCGCCTCCTCGGTGGCCTCGGTCGTTACCGCCGAGGCGAGGAGGTTGCCCGCGTACACGGAGCCGATGAGCTTCTTCTGGACCGTCGAATACGGGGCGATGATACAATCGTCCTGGTCCATTCCGCCGGCGTTTTGCCCTTTGGCAATGAGGGTCCCTATCACCGTAAACGGCAGGTTCTTGATCCTGATTATCTGGCCCAGCGGATTGGCCCCCTGGCCGAAGATGTTGGTTATCACGGTCTGGCCCAGTATGCACACCTTTGTTGCGCCGCGTTCGTCCGCGTCCGTATAGTTGGTCCCGGTTGCCAGGTCCCAGTCGCGCACCTTGAGGTAATTGGAAAAGGCGCCGAAGATCGTGGTGCGCCAGTTCTGGCCGCCTGCCTTCACCTGCACGCTGGTGCGCGCCATGGGCGTACTGTACATCACGGCCTGGCATTGCGCCTTAATGGCATTTGCGTCGTCTTCGGACAGCCGCGACGCCGTGCCGGCCTCGGAGCGTACCCCGCCTGCGGTGTATGCGCCGGGGAAAATCATGAGCAGGTTGGTGCCTAGGCTCGCGATCTGGGAATTAATCGCGTTGCGCGCGCCTTGGCCTATGGCCAGCATGGCGATGACGGCGGCAACGCCGATCACGATGCCCAGCATGGTAAGGATGGAGCGCAGCTTGTTCCGGTTGATCGAGCGCAGCGCCATCCGCAGAATACTCAACAATCGCATAATGTCAACTCCTTGCCTTGATGGCCGCCAGTTCGAGAGCGGCATTTCTCGGAGAAGCGACCGGCGTGTCGGACAGGATCTTGCCGTCCCGGAACACCACGTTCCGTTTGGTATACTGCGCAATATCCTGTTCATGCGTCACCAGGACGACGGTGATGCCGCGGCTGTTGAGTCCCTGGAACACGGCCATCACCTCCACGCTGGTCCGCGTGTCGAGATTGCCGGTGGGCTCGTCCGCAAGCATCAGCACCGGATCGTTTACGATTGAGCGGGCAATCGCCACCCGCTGCTGCTGCCCGCCGGAGAGCTGGTTCGAATAATGATGGGCGCGGTCTTTCAATCCGACGGCATCGAGCGCGGCCAGGGCCAGGCGCCGCGACTCGCGCGGGGACACCGTGTGGTTGTACAGCATGGGCAGCTCGACATTCTCGATGGCCGCGGTGCGCGGCAGCAGGTTGAACGACTGGAACACAAACCCGAGTTTACGGTTGCGAAGCACCGCAAGCTCGTTGCGCGACAGCCTCTGGACCTCTGTGCCGTCGAGGGAATAGATCCCTTTCGTGGGAACGTCGAGACACCCCAGGATGTTCATAAGCGTGGACTTGCCCGAGCCGCTCGCGCCCATGATGGCCACGAATTCGCCTTTGTGAATATCGAGATCGATCGTGTCAAGCGCCCACAGGGTGGTATCGCCCATCGTATAGGCCTTCGAGATGCCGCGGAGGGTGATCATTGCCTGTGACATGATAGCTCCCGATTCCAAATCACACATCAACAATTCCCAACTGCAGGTTCTTCATTCCGCAATCCGCAATCCGCAATTTTCTAGAACCTTCTCCCCATTCCCGGCGGGCCGCCGCCGGTGAGCGGAACCGTCTGTGCAGGGGCCTTGTTGCTCAGGACGCCCACGATCACTTGGTCGCCCGCTTGAACGTCGCCTTCTACGGCCGTGAATCCGCCGTTTGAAAGTCCTGTCTTTACTCTTACGAATTTCGGTTTCCCTTCCACAAGCACAAAGACGTGCCCCATGTCCTCACCCGCCTGGCCTTTCCATTGGCCGTGGCCTCTCTGCGCAGTGTCGCCTGCGCCGGCCGAGGCCCATTGCCCGTGCCGTCTCTGCGTCGTATCGCCGCCGCGGCCCGCTTGAACGCCGGTGTCGCGGGCCGCGCCCGACCATTGCCTGCCTGCGCGGCTGCTGTCGCCGGCCGCTGGGCCGCGCTTCTTCCATTTGTCGCCTTGACCTGTGGGCGGCACAAACTTGAGCGCCGCCGCCGGGACCATCAGCACGTTTTCCGCCTTTTGCACGTCGATGGTGACGTTGGCGGTCATGCCAGGCAACAGCGCCATGTCCTTGTTGTCAACATCGATCATCACCGTGTAGGTCACTACATTCTGGACCGTGGTCGGCTGCAGCCGTATCTGCGACACAACGCCCGTAAACGTGCGCGTGGGATACGCGTCAACGGTAAAGTTCCCCGTCTGCCCCACTTTCGCTTGGCCGATGTCCGCTTCGTCGATGCTCGCCTGCACCTGCATTTTGGTAAGATCGTCGGCAATGGTGAATATCGTGGGCGTGTTGAAGCTCGCGGCAACGGTCTGGCCCACGTCCACGTTGCGGTTTATCACCACGCCAGTTATGGGCGAAACGATCGTTGCGTAGTTCAGGTTGATTTTCGCGCGGTCGAGCGCGGCCCGGGCCGACCCCAGAGTCGAGGCCGTGCTGGCGGAATCGGAGATCGCGGCGTCGAGGTCCGCCTGGGCAACAAGCCCTTTTGCAAAGAGGGCCCTCGTTCTCGTGCAATTCTGGGCCGAGAGGGTCAATTGCGCTTCAGCCTTGAGCAGCGATGCGCGTGCGTCAACCACTTCCGCGTGCAGGAGCATGGTGTCCAATAACGCCACCACCTGGCCTTTTTTCACGCGGGAGTTGAAATCCACAAACAGGCGGGCAACGGTGCCGCTCACCTGGGTGCCTACCTGGACGGTCAAAAAGGAATTGAGAGAACCGGTGGCGGTCACCTGCACCGTCAGATCTCCCCGGGTTACCGGCGCGGTTCGAAACGCAACCGGCTGTTTCCCTTTTGAAAAGAAGAAAAGAGCGCCGGCTGCACAAACGAGGGCGGCGCTGCATCCGGCAATAATCCAGCCTTTTGTGGTCATTCCTTCTCCTTTGTGTTCACAAGGTACCGATGGCGGCGAGCAGTTTCGCATGGGCCGTGCGGTAGTCGCAGAGCGCCTGCGCATAGCTGCTCTTCGCGTTTGCCAATGTCACCTCCGCATCGGTGACCTCAAGCGAGGCCGCGGCGCCGGCTGCAAACCGTTCCTGGGAAAGCCGCAGGTCTTCCTGTGTCTGTTCAATCAGTTTCCTGGTTGCAACTATCCGTTCCGCAGCCTCCATCTTTTCAAAATAGTCCTGTTCCACTTCCGCCTGAACGCTCTGCACGTTTGCGTCGAGCTGCGCCTTGGCCTGGTCGCGGGCCGCCTGTGCCTGGTCGACGGCCGCTGCAAGCAATCCGCCTTCGTACAACGTTGCAGACAGCGTGATTCCAACGCTCCAGTTGCTCTGCCAGTCCGAAACATCCGTCCGTTGATACCCGTATCCGGCGGAGGCGTTCAACTGGGGAAAAAGCGTCATTTTTGCTGATGTCACTTGAAGGTCGGCGGCGCGCAGTTGCGCGCGCGACGAGACCAGTTCGGGCCGCGCCTCCTGTGCGCGCGCAAGCGCCTCGATCAGGGAAATGTCCTGTTCCGGCGCTTCAAGGCTGTCGGTGAGGACCAGAGAATCCGGAAGCGTTGCGCCGGCCGCCACGTCCATCTGGACTTTTGCGAGCCTCACCCCGTTCTTCGCGGTTATTAAGGCCACCTCGGCGCTGGCAAGGTCGGCTTCGGCCTTGACAACCGTGTACTTCGCCTGCTTCCCTGTTTCAAAAAGCACCTGCGCCTCCTCCAGGTGCGCCTGCTCCTGCGCGCGCGCCTCCCGCGCCACCGCAAGGAGCCTCTGCGAAAGCAAGTAGTTAAAATATGCGGTGGCCGCGTTGACGACCACGGTCTGGACGCTTCCTTTTGCATCCTGCGCCGCGGCATCCACCAGCCTGGATGCTGCGCCGCTTGAAAACCACGACTTCCCAAAATCGAAAATGAGCTGGCTCGCCGAAACGCCTGCGTCGTAGGCGGAACCCGTGGCGGTGGTATTCAGCGAAGGAACGATGGACTCAGCCCTGTCGGCCTGTGCCTGCGCGCCTACGTGCGGGAGCAACAGCGACACGGCGGTCTTCCGTTTCGCAATCGCCGTCCTTACGGCGCTGTACGCGATTTGGACCTGGGGATTTTTCTTTTTCGCAAGCGCGATATACGAATCAAGGCTCAGCGGCCCGACCGGCTCCCCGCCCGCCGAAGAGGACGGCGCTGCGGTCAATCCGCCGACAATCAAGGAAATGAATCCAGCCCATTTCATAAAGAGAAACCGCCCTTTGCAAAGTACGTTTGTTTTCATGAGGCCTATTTGACCGGATATGCAAACAGTTCGTTACCCGGATGTTGATGCGGGCAGCGTGCCGGAAACATCTTTGCAATAATCTAGTCCGGATTATTGACAAAGCGACGCCTTTCAACGACGCCCCCTCTCCCACAAGGAGAGGGGACAGGATGGCCACCGGTTTGTGAATAATCCGAGCCCCCGAAGCGTTTGGCCGCTCCTCGCAATGTAAAGGCGCAATGCCCGCATCACCTTCGCCTAAACGGAAGGACCTTGCCGGAACCGTCGACATCTTTCTTCCTGCGGCGCGAAGCTTCGTCAAGCGTGCGCTTCTCGTCGCCCGACAAAGAATCCATGCCGTGCTCGGATATTTTTTTGAGAATAGGGTCAACGACGGTTTCGAAATACGTTTTGTCGGCGATGCTCCCGGCCGCTTTCGCGCTTCGACGGGCCTCGGCTGCCCTGGACTTCGTCTGTTCAAAAACATCCTTTAAATAGGGGGAAAATTTCACATAGAAGAATCCCACCGCTATGCCGCCCAGATGGGTGAGGTGCGAGACGTTTCCCCATGCCCCAAACGACCCGAAAAGGGATATGGCGCCAAAAATTGCGACGGCAACCAGGACATTCACCGGAAAAAGAAAGAACAGAAGCATCTGGCGCCGCGGAAAATACAGCGCGTACACGGTAAGAAGCGCAAGCACCGCGCCCGAGGCCCCGATCACAGGCACAAACCACAACACGGGGCTGAGTGCCGTGAACACGCTAAAAAGGCCTGATCCGGTTGCCGCTGCAAGGTAGAAAACCACGAAGCGCCGCGTGCCCCAGAGATCCTCCAGTTCCGTGCCGAACATCCACAGCGTGAGCATATTAAAGAGAATATGGAACGGCCCGGCCGCCTCGTGAAGAAATGCATAGGTGCACAGCCGCCACAGTTGCAGCCCGCCGAATGCTTTGCAGGGAACAAGCGCGAACAGCCCCGATACGGCCGGGCCGATGCCGGGGAGCAGTTGGACAATCCATACCGCGACGGTGGCGATAACGAGGGCGCGGATTCCTCTGGGAAACGGAGGAACTGCGTACTTCATCGTTTGGTTTTCTTCGCGAGGCCCCGCACAACGCAATCGGGCACAAAGGCGCCCACGTCCCCGCCGAGCCTCGATATCTGCTTCACCATGGAAGAATTGAGGTAAGTATATTTCTCGCTCGGCATGAGAAACACGGTCTCGGCGTTCCGGTTGATGTTCCTGTTTGTGAAAGCCATCTGGAACTCGTATTCGAAATCGGAAATCGCGCGAAGCCCGCGGATGAGCACGGTTGCCTTGTGCTCCATCAGGCAATTGGCGATAAGGCCGCCGTAGGCGATCACTTCTATATTATGCACGCCCGACAGGGCCTCCCGGGCCATGGCAAGCCGCTCCTTTGGGGAAAACAGCGGGTCTTTGCCCGGATTGTCGGCCACCACGGCAATCACCTTGGAAAATATCTTTGCGGCCCGGACGGCAATGTCGATATGACCAAACGTGATGGGATCAAAAGTGCCTGGGTAGAGTGCGGTCGGCATAGAAAGGGTCCCTCCTTATGAGTGAAAAATACGTTAGATGAACGGAGGTTGGTATTGATTTGAAAAATATGAGGGCGGAAGAGTGATTTTGCGTCAACTTTTTGACCATCAGTAACTCGATCTATCTTGACAACTGTGGACATTGCCTTCTGCCAAGCGCCAGGCCGGACTGGAAGGTGCGCCGAAGCGCAGTGCCGGCCGACCCGCGCCGCAGGCGACCGGGGCGGTCCGGCACCGAGGCCAACCGGCCGAGCCTGAAAGGAGGGCCGCCGCCGTACTCGGCGGGGCGCCCAAGTCTTGACCCATTTAGTCCAGCTTTGGGGTCACCCGGCTCAGCCAACCAGATGCATTTGCGTATTAAATTTTTCCGGCTTAGCCATCAGGATGCATTTGTGTATTGAGATTTCCGGCTCAGCACAGGCCGCTGCGAAAAACATTTTCTATTCTTCCGTCCCTTTTCGCCGTATAAACTCCACGACCGTATCCCCGTATGTTCTCTCCTCTGCCGAGAACCCGTTTGCCACAAGCCTCGCCCCCTGCGAAGTTTCCGCCTTATCGCGTTCGTACGCAAGCACCCCATCGTCCATGAGGAGCCTCGCTATCGCGGGCACCAGTGAAGCAAGCCCGGCGTCGCCATACGGCGGATCGTAGAAGATAATATCGTAGGCGCTGCTCCCCGCCTGTCCATCGTATGCGTCAATAAACCGCCGGACGTCTTGCGTTATCACCGTGCACCGGTTTCCGATGCCGAAGGCCTCGCAATGCCGCAGAATGACGGCGGCGCGGCCGCGGTCGTTTTCAACAAAATCAACATGTGCCGCGCCGCGGCTCACGAGCTCGATGCCCAGCGTGCCGCTGCCGGCGCAGAAATCCGCGGCCCGGGCGCCGGGAATCCGGGCCTTGAGCGTTTCGGCAACTGCGGTGCGGATGCGTTCCTGGGTGGGACGGAACTGTTGCGCGCGCTTTTCAACGGTCACAAAGCGGCGCGAAAGCGTGCCGGAAACGATGCGGAGTTTCATGGCGGGAGCGGCGGCTATTGGCGGGTGGTGACGATGATCTGCGACTCGATTGCGACCTTAGCGCCGGTCACTGCGGTGAGCAGGATGCGCTTGAACGCGCACGGCTCGCCGGCCTGGTGCAGACGGTCGACAAACTTCACAAAATTCTTGTAGGAACCGGCGCCCGTCCACTGATACAGGTGCCGGCAGTATGCGCCCGCCTTTTCTATTGACACATGCGTCAGACCCTTGGGGATGGTTATCGAATTCTCTTTGGCGGCCCGCTCAAACGCGGCAACCACCCGCGGCAGATCGCCGTTGGCCGGAAGGAGCGCGCCCGTGATCGGATCACGCAGGTTGAGACCGAACTCTACCTTGCCGGTGAAGGCGAACTTGAAACCGTCGGCGCCGTTGCGCGTAATCTGGGTAAGCGGCCTCGGCAGCAGGGCCACGTTGCGGGACCTGAGGGTTTCAAGCGCGCCTTCGACCAGCTCTTTCGACGACGCGACGCCCACCGCGTACAGGGTCTGGAAGTTGTCCGATTCCACCGAGCGAAGCCCCATGCCGGCGGGCACGGCTACGCCGAGCAGATCCATCACGTTCTTTGCGAACAGCACTTCGTAGCCGATTTTTTCCGACAAAGAAAGGTCGTTGTAGGGAAGGTCGAGCCTGCCGCCGGCCGACGCGTTTTTCCCTTCGGCGGTAACCTCCTGCACCACGTCCCGCACCATGCCCGCTGCGGCGGGCGCAAAGGACGCGGCCTCCGGTTTCACACCGGTTTCCTGTTTTTCATGCGAGGGCGCACCGGGAAACAGAGAGGAACGAAACATCCACACGGCGCCGCCCGCCGCAGCAACGACAATGACGACGGCGACGGCCATGCCGATGCTCTTTCCACGGCCGAGGTGTTCCCGGCGCGGCTCGTCCAGGGGCTTCCTGAGAAGGTTGATGCGGATCATGCGCCGGCCTCCGCAGCGCAGCGCAGCGCAAGCCCCACGGCCACCGCCAGGTACGGAACGCACTTGACAAGATCGTCTCTGGGAATGGCGACCGTGGACCGGATCGACTTGAACGGATCGAGCAGGCGGGCGTTGCCCAGGCGCGAGCACACTCGCTCGCAAAATTCCTGGTCGGCAAAAAGCGGCCCGGTCACGAAGGTTGCATACGGGCCGTGCGCATGGTTCCGCGCCATGGTTTCCTGCACCTGAGAAGCATAGGCGTCGGCTGCGGTTTGTCCGGCGCGGTGCTCCATCACGTCAAAATCGAGGAACCCGCCGTGTACGGTGAGAACAAGCTTCGACGAATCGCTGCCGCCGTGAACGATGAGCGCGGGCGCCATGGCGTTTTCTCGGTAGTTCGCTTCAAACACGTCGATGAGCGCGAATATGTCGAGGTCCACGACGCGCGGCACGAGCCTTCCCGCCTTGAGGAGCGAGACGAGTTTCCGAACGTTTGCCGTACGATACCCAACCGCCAGAAAGTGTCTGCAGCCGTCGTCGGCGTCGGCCGTAGCCTCAAAATCGAACGCATAGTCCTGCATCGCGCCGACAATGGACTGCCCCAGTTCCCACTCTATCGCCTCGGCGACGTTTTCTTCGTCTTCGTCAAGCATCACGTTTTTCACCACTGCAAAGTTAGACGGCACGGCTACGGCCGCCGCCTGGCCTTGGCAGCGCATTTGCGCGGCAAGTTTTCTGAACCTGGTCCTCAGGGAGGAGACGAGGTCGTCGGACGCGGGCGCATCGTCGAGCGGACTGGTGACGATGCTTGCGTTCACCACGGTATTCTCCTCGGAAGAATACTGGGCCACGCTGATGTTGTCCCTCGTTATTTCCACTCCGCTAACGCTGTCCTCGCGCGTCGCCATTATCGCTCCGATACGCACCTGGTGGTAAGAAAGTCGCTTTTTCCGCCTCGCGTCCGCCGGGCGCAAGGCACATGATAAAATGCGTGATTGTTGATCGTAAAGCAACTGCGACGAACATCCGGGGCGCACCGGGCCGGACGCAGCCGTGCGCACCCCGCTACGGTTCCGACCGCAGGATTTCCTGGAAAAGATCGACCATCCGGGGGTCAAACTGTTTCCCCTTGCCGTTCACGAGAATCTCAACCGCCGCATGCTGCGACAGCGAACGGCGGTACGGGCGGTCGGAAGTCATGGCCTCGTACGCGTCGGCCACGCTCAGGATGCGCGCGCCAAAAGGGATTTCTTCTCCCTTAATGCCGCTCGGATAACCGTTCCCGTCGAAGAATTCGTGATGATGGAGCACCAGGGGTACCAGCGGCCGCAAGAACGGCACATCGGCTATGATGTTTGCACCCAGCGAGGGGTGCTTCTTGATTTCGTCGAATTCCGACGGCGTCAACCTGCCCGGTTTATTGAGGATAAGCTCGCTCACGCCGATCTTGCCGATATCGTGCAGAAGGCCGGCATACTTGACATTCTCAAGTTCCTCCTCAGGAAGGCCGAGGCGCTTGGCAAGCACCACCGTGTATTTCATCACGTTCTCCGAATGGCCGTGCGTATAGCGGTCCTTGGCTTCCACCGCGAGCGCGAATCCCCGCACGGTCTTCAGGTAGTTGTCGCGTATGTTCTCGTATAGCTTCACGTTTTCTATGGAAATGCTCGCCTGCGACGCGAGCACGTTGATGATCTCGAGGTCCACGTTCGAGAACGCGTGTTTGTTGCGCCCTCGAATCAGGTTGAGCACGCCCACGGTCCGCTGCGGCGTCTTGAGGGGAAACGCGATGTACGAACTGACGGATTCGGGCAGGGGCGGGAACTCGCGGAACATGATCGTCTCGCCAGAATCCATCACCAATGGCTCCTCGTTTTCCGAAACCCATTTCGACGTGGCGGCAAACGGACCGTTCTGCCAGAACTCGGCCGGATGCTGCGGGGTGCACTCGGTAAGCGCCAAGTGCGACGCGTCGTCGAAGAACATGAGCGAACCGCCGTCGGCTTTTGCGATCTTGACGGAAAAATCGAGGACCTTATGGTGGAGTTCGGAAAGCTGATAGGTGGAGGCGAGAATCTTGGTTACTTCATGCAGGGAGACGAGCTTTGAAAACAGCAGATTTTCCTCTTCGAGCTGCTTGTTGATAAGCGCCCGCTTGATTTTTTCGGCAATCTCCTCGAGGTGGAACGGCTTGGTGAGATAATCGAATGCGCCGAGTTTGAGCGCTTCGATGGCGGTGTCGAGCGTGGGGAACCCGGTGGTCATGAGCACCGGGAGCGACTGGCTGTACTCGCGCACCCACTTGAGCAACTCGACGCCCGACATGCCGGGCATCTTGATATCGGAGAGCACCAGGTCGATGCTGCTCTGCCTGATGACCTCGACGGCCTCCTCCGCGGAACCGACGCAGGTGACCGCGTACCCCTTCATCCTCAGGTACTGCCCCACGATATCGCAAATCGATTTTTCGTCGTCGACGATCAGAAGATGAACGTCTTCCCGCTTGGAAACATCCGTGTTCCCGGCATCATTCGCCATGGTAAAGGCTACCCTTCCACCGATTTCCTGAATGCGTCCGCGTCCTCGGAGGTATCGATGCCGCCGCACCGCTCCCTGGTCTTGATGCACACGATCCGCATGCCGTTTTCAAGCGCGCGAAGCTGTTCCAGTTTTTCCCTTTTTTCAAGCTCGCCGAGCGGATAGCTGCAGAACCGCTCGAGGGAGCGCGCGGTAAAGCCGTAGATGCCCCAATGCGCGAATATGGTCGCGCCGCCGCCGTCGCGGTCGAACGGGATGGGCGCGCGGGAAAAGTAAAGTGCCTCATCCCGTTTGTTAAGAACGACTTTGACAACATTCGGATTATCTCTCTCCTGTATTGTAGCATACGAAACGCAGGTTAGCAAGGAGTTATCATCCAGCGTTGCAAGCTTTTCGGCGAATTGCCTGATAAGCGAACGCGGGATAAGCGGTTCGTCCCCCTGGAGGTTCACCACATAGCGGTGCCCGAACTTTTTCGCAGCCTCGCTCGTGCGGTCGGTACCCGACGCATGCCGCGGCGAGGTCAGCATCGAATTACCCCCGTACCTGCGCACCGCTTCGTGTATGCGCCGGTCATCGGTTGCCACGCACACCATGTCGAACGCGCCCGACTGCACGGCCCGTTTGTATGACCACATCACCAGCGGCAGGTTCTTGAACATGAGGAGCGGTTTACCGGGGAGACGGGTCGATCCGTAGCGGGCAGGAATAACGCAGAGGATGCCTTTGGGACCGGTTTCTTTCTTCTTCGCCATATTCCTCGCTTTGTTTCGGATTTGAACCAGCGGATTGAAGCAGAGTTATATTGTAGAATGAATGAAAGCTATTATAAAGGAAAAAATGTGGGGTAGATATTGTTCTCGTGGATGAATCAAAGGGAAGAATAGAGAAGAATTTGGGCATTCCCTCGCCAGTAGGGGCAGGTTTTAAATCTGCCCTACTGAGCAATCACCTTGGGCACGGCAAAATACCCGTTTGTCACCTTCGGCCCGTTTTGCAGGAGTTTTTCGAGGGAAAGTGAAGGGGTCTCCACGTCGGCGCGCATGGGGTCGCGGGCGGAAGCGAGAAACGCCATGGGTTCAACGTTCGACGTATCCACTTTGTTAAGCTGCTCCACGTATTCGAGAACGGAATCGAGTTGGCCGGCAAACGCCTCGGTTTCCGCGTCGGAAAGCGACAGGTGGGAAAGGGCGGCGATGTACCTGACGTGTTCTTTGTCGATCATGGGTTGGTCCTTGTGAGGTTTTGATGCAACGCCCCCTAAATCCCCCGAAGGGGGACTTAAAGGAGTTGAATTCATAATATAATCGTTTTCTTCCACGAAGTCCCCCTTCGGGGGATTTAGGGGGCTGCCGCTACGTTTCCAGGTTCGCGAATTTTGCCATCATTTTCCTGCGCGCGCCGTCGTTGAACAGCACGATGAGGCGCATATCGTCGCCGAACCCGCTCAAGTTGACGATTCTTCCCTTTCCGTAGAGCTTGTGCACCACGTGCTGTCCCATCCTGAACTGCACCGTCTCCTGCGAATAATCTTCGTGGCGAAACGCCGGCGCCTGGCTTTCCACAGCATCCTTCGCGGGCGACAGGTGAGGTTTTCGCTCCTCACGTGTAAACACGCCGCCCTGGTCCAGAAAAGTAAAGAATTCCTTGGGAATGGAGGTCAAAAACCGCGACGGCGACATGGGGATGCAGGAGCCGAAACGCCATCGCTGGTCCGCATACGAGACTTCGAGGCCGTCCATGGCCCTCGTTATGCCAACGTACAAGAGCCGCCGCTCCTCCTCGATCTTGGCTACGTCGTCGAAGTTCTGCCTCGATGGCAGGATGCCGTCTTCGCATCCGACAACAAACACGCGCTTGAACTCCAAACCCTTTGCACAGTGGAGCGTCATCAGGTTCACCGAGTCGTCCTTCCGCTCCCACCGGTCCACATCCGAAGCAAGCGTTATCTCCTCGAGAAACTCCGGCAGCCCCTTTCCCGGGTTCTCCTCTGTCCAGAACGCCACTGCGTTCACGAGCTCGCCCACGTTGTCGGCCCGGCCCTGCGCCTCCTCGGTGTCCTCGCCCTCGAACATGGTGAGGTAGCCAGTAAGCGCGAGCATCCCCTTGAGCACCTCGAGCGGCGACTCCTTCCGGTCAATGAGGTCGGCAAGGAGGGTGAACAGTTCCCGCAGCTCGCACAGGCCTTTCTGGCCCCTGCCGTACGCAGCGGTGTCCGGATCGTCAAGAATGATCTCGAGCAGGGACGTGTGCCGCTCCCGGGCGCGCTGCACAAGGATGTCGCTGGCCTTGTCGCCCATGCCGCGCGGCGGCACATTCACGATGCGGTCGCAGCTGATGTCGTCCTTGGGATTCACGCACAGGCGGAGGTAGGCGAGGCAGTCTTTGATCTCGCGCCGCTCGTAGAAGCTGGTGCCGCCGACAAGGACATACGGGATCCGGCGTTTGCGCATGGAATCTTCAAACAGCCGCGACTGCGCGTTTGTCCTGAACAGCACCGCGATGTCGCAGGGTCTCACGCCGGTCTTGATACAGCGGCCCACCCCGTCGCACACCGATTCGGATTCGTGCCGGTCGTCGCGGTACCGGACCACCGTCACGTCGCCGCTCCCCTCTCGCCCGGTCCACAGGCGCTTTTCGGCCCGGACCGTGTTCGGCTCGATCGCGGCATTGGCAAAAGAAAGGATGGCGCCGGTGGACCGGTAATTCTGCTCAAGCGTGAACGTCTTCGTGCCGGGAAACACCTTTGCAAACGACAAGATATTTTCCACTTGGGCGCCACGCCATGCGTAGATGCTCTGGTCGTCGTCGCCGACGACAAAAATATTGTGGTGGGCGGCGGCAAGAAGTTGCACGAGGTGAAACTGGGCAAGGTTGGTGTCTTGGTATTCGTCAACGAGCACATGCGAAAATACCGACTGATACTGATGCAGGACGTCCGGGTTGCCACGCAGAAGGTACACGCAGTTCGAAAGGAGGTCGTCAAAATCCATCGCCCGCTGTTTCTTCAGGCTTTCCTGGTACGCCGCGTAGGCCCGAATGATTTCGGTCTCAAAAAAGCTTTTTCCCGTGCCCGCAACCTGCTCCGGGGGAGCGCAGGCGTTTTTGTAGCGCGACACCGCGCCCAAAACCAGGCGCGGCGGCATGGTGCGCTCGTCGAGAGCGAGGTCCTTGGCGACCTTCTTGACGCAGGAAAGCTGGTCGTCGGCGTCAAAAATGGAAAACGACGGCGGGAACCCGAGCGCGCCGGCCTCCCTGCGCAGGATTCGGGCGCACAGCGAATGAAACGTTCCGATCCACAGACCCGTGCAGGGCAGGCCGGTAAGTTCCTCCACGCGGCGCTGCATTTCGCGCGCAGCCTTGTTGGTGAATGTCGCCGCGAAAATATGGTTGGGAGGCACGCCCTTGTGCTGGATGAGCCACGCGATTTTCGCGGTGAGCACCCTGGTCTTGCCCGTGCCCGCGCCCGCAAACACGAGCTGCGGCCCGCCGTCGTAGAGCACGGCATCTTTCTGTACAGGATTGAGAAGGATTTTTTCCACCACAGGAGCGCGGGGCACGGCGCTAATCATTCTGCGAGGCCCCCAGCACCTGTTCTATGCTGGTGATTCCTTCGGCTGCCTTTCGGAGGCCGTCTTTACGAAGGGTGTCGAAGCCTCCCTTGGCAACGCAGTAGTCTTTGATTTCGTCGGACGATTTGTGCTCGATGATCATCTTCTTGACCGTGGCATCCGGCACCAGCAGCTCGAATATGCCGGAACGGCCGCGGTACCCCGTGTTGTTGCAATTGTGGCAGCCCTTGCCCTTGTAAAGGGTGATATCGGGCCGCAGACCGAGCTTCTGCAGGATGTCGGGATCTTCGGCATGCGGCTCACGGCACTTGGAGCATATCTTGCGAACGAGACGCTGCGCGAGAACGCCGCGTACCGTTGAGCAGATGAGAAACGGTTCGATTCCCATGTCGAGGAGCCTGGTGAACGCGCTCGCGGAATCGTTGGTATGAAGCGTGGAATACACCAAATGGCCCGTCAGCGCGGCCTGGATTGCCATCTCGCATGTCTGTTTGTCGCGCATTTCTCCCACCATCACGATGTCCGGGTCTTGGCGGAGAATCGAACGCATGCCATCGTCGAAGTTGAAGCCGGCTTTCACGTTGATCTGGCCCTGGTTCACGCCCTCCAGCACGAACTCCACCGGGTCTTCCATGGTCACAATGTTTTTCCGGTTTTCGTAGAATAGATTGACGCGCCCGAGTGCGGCATACAGGGTGCTGCTTTTGCCGCTTCCGGTGGGACCGGTAACCAGAATGATGCCATCCGACCCTCGCACGAGGTCGTCGAACGTTTTGAGCATGCCCGGCAGAAACCCGAGCATGTCGAGCGTGAGCTGGTGGGCCTGCTGGTCGATGATACGGAGCACCATTTTCTCGTTGACGCCCCTGGTGCGCGTCATCACCGGAAACGTGGACACGCGAAAATCGATGTTGCGGCCCTGGTGCCGTATCTCGATGTGTCCATCCTGCGGTCGGCGCTTTTCGGCGATGTCCATGCCGGCCATGATCTTGAGGCGCGACGTGATCTGCGCCCGCAATTGCAGCGGGATCGGGTTCTTCTCCTCCAGCTCGCCGTCGATGCGGTAGCGCAGGCGTACATAGCTGTCCATGGGTTCTATGTGGATATCGGAGGCGTTTTCGGTGACCGCCTGCGTGATGATGAGGTTGACAAGCTTTACGATCTGCTTGCCTTCCTCGTCGGTGAGCCGGTCTGCTTCCTCCTCATCTTCCTCATGCTTCACAAGGTCGAGTTCGTCCACGTGCACCGAGCCCAGGAGCTCGGACATCTGTTCCACGCTGGTGGAATAATTCTTTTCGATGGCGGAGACGATGCTCTTTTCCGACGCGAGGACCGGATCGATTTCCTTGCCGGTCTTGAATTTCAGGTGGTCGATGGTGCGCAGGTTGGTGGGGTCGGCCATGGCAACGGTGAGAATGCCGTCTTTCTCGAACAGCGTGATCGCCTTGTACCGGCGCGCCATGTCTTCGGGAATGCGCTTCACCAGATCACGGTCGAAGTTGAAATTCTCCAGGACAACGTGTTGCACGTCGAGCTGGGCCGACAGCACTTCCATCAGTTTGGTGTCGGAAAGAAATTTGAGGGCCACCAGACACTGCCCCAGCGGCAGTTTTGATTTCTTCTGCTCCTCAAGTCCCTGACGCAGCTGCTCTTCGTTGATGAGACCCTGGTCGATGAGCGCTTCGCCGATCCGTTTGCGCTGGTCAAGCTGAATCTGGGCGCCGAGCATGCTCGTGAGGTCGTCGTCGGTGATGTACCCGAGATTCACGAGCACGGTGCCGATACTCACACCGGTGCGTTTGTGCACCTGCAGGGCCTCCACCAGCTGTTCGTTGGTGATGAGCCCCTGGGCGACGAGAATTTCGCCGATTTTCTTGCGACGTCTCTGCATCATAGCGGTTAAAAATACATTACCTGGATTAGAGTGGGTATGATGTTAAACTAAAACCGGCAAATCTGTTATAGCAAGCCCTTTCGGAGGTGGTCCCAGCCGCCCGGCCCGAGGCTCGTTGCCCCTCCGTCCGCACGGCGCAGACACACGCCCCGCTGCAACCGGGAAAACGTCCCGATCCGGGCGATGGGAACGCCGTGACCGGCGAACGCGACGGGATCAAACGTCGGTGCGGCGGCGAACATGAGCTCGTAATCTTCGCCGCCGTGCAGGAACCATTCGAGCCGGTCCTTTCCGAGTCTCCCGGCGAGCAGTCTGACGGTCGGGGAAACGCACGCCGGACCGACCGCAAGATCGATGCCGAGGTTGTTCTCGTATGCCAGCGTGCGGCACTCCTTTGCCACGCCATCCGATATGTCAATAAGCGCGTGGACGCGCGGCTCACGGGCAAGGGCGCGGCCCAGTTCAATCCGGGGGACGGGCCGCACGTGGCGCGCCGCCAGGGGCCGGTATGCCGGCGGGACCCCGCGCCGCCCCCATTTCCGCAGCGCGGCGAGTCCCGCCGTCGCCTCGCCGGGGTTGCCGCTCACCCACAGGCCGTCGCCATGACGGGCGCCCGTGCGCAACAGGACGCGGCTTCTTTCCATCCTGCCAAGCAAGGTGATGTCGATTATCCAACATGGGCCCCGGGACAGGTTGCCGCCGGCGATGGGAAATTTCCATCGTCTGCACGCCGTGTCCATGCCCGCGTACAACCGCTTCATGTCCGCCGTGACTTTGGCCGTGCCTTGCTTTTGCGGAAACATAATTTGGACAAGCGCGCCGTCCGGCAGCGCGGCCATTGCCGCACAGTCGCTCAGGTTGACCGCCATGGCCTTGTAGCCGACTTCCTCAAGCGTCATGTACTTCAGGCTGAAGTGAACATCCTGGACAAAAGAGTCGGCGGTAAGAACGAGCTTCTCTGCGGCCCCGCACACGCGGACCGCGGCATCGTCGCCGATGGGCAGAGGGTAGCGGCGGGTTCTCCGATAATTCAGCAGAGGCTTGAGACAGTTCAAAAGCTTGTATTCGGATGAGGGAAGGGGTTGTGTAGACATGTGTGAACCTCGTTGGAAAATAATCACACGACGTCGGGATGGGTCAAGATAAATTTGCCGGAAGGCGAATATTCCAGCGAACGAATGCAGAGGCGGTTTATTGACGGTGCGAGAAGGAGATGCTCCGGAGTGTTTGATACGGCGAGGTCAGGACGGGATTGGCCGAGTACGACGAGGAAGATTGTTTCTAGGTATTCGGGCAACAGAACCTGTTTTTTTTTCGTATATTTATGGAAGTCATTGAAAGGGGACATTATGAAAAATCAAAGCATGATCTTGCCGGCTGCTCTTCTCTTCACGATTGGCGCTCATGCCGCGACCGTGAACGTCACCATTTCGGTAAACACGGCGCAAAACCGGCACCAGATCAGCCCTTATATTTACGGCTCGAACCAGAGCCTCACCGGCGCCGAAAATTTCACCATGCGAAGGCAGGGCGGAAACCGGCTCACAGGATACAACTGGGAAAACAACGCCTCCAATGCGGGAACCGACTGGAACAACTCAAGTGACGACTACATGACCTCAGCCATGGGAATTTCCGCCGCTCAAGCCAACGTCCCGGGAATATCCGTCACCGCGTTCATAGATTCGTGCGTTAAGTGGGGCGCCTACCCTTTGATAACCCTTCAGATGGCGGGATTTGTCGCACGTGACAAGAACGGGACCGTTGCCGCAAGCGAGACGGCGCCGTCTCCCCGGTGGCGCCGCGTGGTGCCCAAAAAGCCTTCGGCATTTGCCGCCGTGCCCGACACCGCGGACACGGCTGTTTACATGGACGAGTTCATTAATTTCCTCAAAACAAAATATGCCGCGGCATCGTTTCCGTGGTTCGGCGGTTGCGACCTGGACAACGAACCCGCGCTGTGGCCCTTTACGCACCCGCGCATTCACCCCGATACGCCCACCTGTCAGGAGCTTGTCGGCAAGTCCATTGCGCTCGCAACCGCGGCAAAAGCGGTCGATTCGACGCGCGAAGTTTTCGGCCCGGTGGCGTTCGGGTTTTCGGAATTGGACAATTTCAACGGCGCAAGCGACTGGAATTCCGTAAAAGGAACCTCGGCATGGTTCGTGGACTGGTACCTCGACAAGATGAGCCAGGCATCCCAGGCCGCAGGCAAACGGCTCCTTGACGTATTGGATTTCCACTGGTATTCGGAAGCCACGGGCAACGGCATCCGCATCACCGACAACCAGCCGTCGGCAGACAGCCCGCCCGTCGCGCAGGCGCGCATCCAGGCCCCGCGCACGCTGTGGGACAAGAACTATGTGGAGAACAGCTGGATCGGCCAGTGGTTCTCCGCTTTTCTGCCGCTGGTCCCCCGGCTCAGCCAATCCATAGCGGCGCATTATCCGGGAACAAAGATTTCGATTTCCGAATATAATTACGGCGGCGAAGACCATGTTTCGGGCGGCATCGCCATGTCCGACGTGCTCGGCATTTACGGGAAGTACGGCGTGGATTATGCCTGTTACTGGCAGATGTACGCCGTGACCAATTTTACCTCGGCCGCGTTCAAGCTGTACCGGAACTATAACGGCAGCAACGCGACGTTCGGGTCAACGTCCGTGCAGGCGTCGACATCGGACTCGGTGCATTCGTCCGTTTACGCTTCGGTCGCAGCAGCCGGCGACAATGAACTGCATCTGATCGTCATCAACAAGCAATACGACACAACCATGAACGCGTCAATTGCGATAACTTCCGGCTTGACATACAACAGCGTCCGCGTGTGGGGTTTCGATTCCGTTTCGTCTACCATCACCGAACGGCTGCCTGCTCCGGCAATTGCAAACAACTCGGTTACGCTTTCGGTGCCGCCGCTGTCCGTCTACCACATGGTCCTGACGTCCCCGAGTTCCGTGATCCTGCATGCCGGCGCCGGCCGTGCGGCCGCGCCCCCGGAGATACGGGTCATGGCGGCGGGAAAGCGCCTCGTGTGCTACGATCTTGCACCGGCATTTCCTTTTCGTCTCGACCTGTATTCCATGGACGGCAGGCTGTTGCTGCGCAGAGTCAATCTGACGGGAAAAGGCGCGATTGATATTTCGAACATCCATGAAAAATGCGTGGCGAGCGTGCTCACATCCGCATGGGGAACGCAGCAGCGCCGGTTGCTTATTGCGCAGTAGCCCCCTGGGATGCCGCAGCTATGTTGACAGGTGAGTATGAATATCTCAGTTGAAACCTTTTCCGGCTATAAGGCGGACGAATATCCTCTCAGGATAGTACTGCAGGGGCGCCGGCTCGAGATAATCTCAATTGAAGACCGGTGGTACGGCCCCGGATGCTCCTACTTCAGGGTATTTGCCGATGACGGCAACACGTATATCCTGAAACAGATACCGGGGAACAACCAGTGGCAGATGGTCCGGCAGGACGGTTGATCCTGCCTGTTCTTCGTGACCCGGTCCTCAGCGACTCCCGGACAAGGCGAGTTTTTCAATCTCGCGCGCGCACCTGAGCGCCCCCCCGGAAAGCAATCCCGGGGGTTTTTCCCGTTTTTCCGCCAGCCTGAGCGCGCTCCCCCACTCGAGCCCGTAGAAGTCCTCTTTCGACAGCATGTACCCGTGACCCCACTCGGACACGGCCCGGTGCAAGACCGGGAACTCGGCGAAATTGTCCCTCGGCAGGTACACGATGGGAAGGCCGCCCAGAAAGCATTCGGCGCAGGTGCTGTACCCGAGCTTGCTTATCATCACGTCGGCGGAAGCGATACAGTCCTGGTACCTGAATTCCTTTTTATCGAGACGATGGTAATTCGCCGGCGGGCCGGGCAGCGCGTAGAGGCCGAAGAACTCCCAGTCGGTGAAACGTTCCAGGTCCTCCCACGGCATCCGGTTCATGCCGAAGTTGCCCGTGTAAATCATCCCGATCTTTTTGTCCGGGGGAATGTTGTTCTCCCCGATCAGGCGTGCCCGGACATTGGTGCCCACCCTGCCGACCGGGCCGGTGTCGATCTTGTTCGCAAAGTAAGGCATCTGGTTTGCGGGAAACATCGACAGGAGCAGGCCCGCCATGGCGTACTGGGTCCCGATTGTGTCGAGGTACGGCACAAAGTCGGGGCGCCCGGACGCATATTCCTCATAGATGGTGTGCCAAGTAAAATTGGTCGCCGCCACGGAAGGAATTCCCGCCATGCGCGCCGCCTCAAATGCAAACGGCACGATGTCGCTGGCGATAACCGAAATCCGGTTTTCAACGCACCACGCTGCTTCTTTGTCGAGAAGCGTCTCGTTGCGATCGGCGATTGCGCGGTAGGAGTCCAACGTCTTCTCCACGTCCACGGTGACGCCGTCGGTTTGAAAACAGCCGCAGTCGAATTCCGCCGGCGAGTACGTAAACGGCCGGTGGACCTCCTCATCAAAGAATAGCCGCGGGACCGTCGTGCGGAAGACGATGTCCGTTCCGGGCGAAAGAAGGTTGCAGATCGCCGCCGTGCGGGCCGCATGGCCGTAACCGTGGGACGTTATATAGTAGAGAAGCTTCATCTGAAATCACGTTCTCCGTGCAACCCTGTAAAATTCCCCCTAACCTCCCCAAGGGGGCACCAAGAAATCTCCTTGCAAACGCTTCCTCAGGGAGATGAAGGGGATTGAAAAGATTGCATCGCGGCTGTCTTACGCTAAGACCGGCCGCGGACCTAAGAATCTACGTTTTTTCAGCGTCCGCTTCCAATCAACATTTTTTTTCGCATGAATCTTCCCACATAGTATTTTGGTACGGCTTTTTCCGCCTGGAATATCACGGCCGCTCTGTTGTTTTGGCCTCCCTCGCAGCGCCTTCACACAGATTTTTCGGTCCAAAGCTTGAAACAAAAAGCCTGTGATAGTGTCGCTAGGTAATTATTTTATTCACGCATGCATCCGGCATTTGAGGAGATCTGGCACTTATGGCATTCGACACTTCGACGATGCGCAACATCGGCATCAGCGCCCACATCGACTCGGGCAAAACCACCCTCACCGAGCGAATTCTGTACTACTGCAACAAGATCCACGCCATTCACGAGGTAAAAGGCAAGGACGGCGTCGGCGCCACCATGGACTCCATGGAACTCGAGCGCGAGCGCGGCATTACCATTGCGTCGGCGGCGACCAACGTCGACTGGCGAAAGCACTCCATCAACATCATAGACACGCCAGGGCACGTGGACTTTACCATCGAGGTTGAACGCGCGCTGCGCGTACTCGACGGCGCCGTGCTGGTGCTGTGTTCTGTGGGAGGAGTGCAGTCGCAGTCGATTACCGTCGACCGCCAGCTCAAGCGGTACAAAGTGCCCCGGGTTGCGTTTATCAATAAATGCGACCGCGCCGGGGCCAATCCCTACCGTGTCAAGGAGCAGCTGTGCGACAAGCTGGGCCACAATGCCGTCCTCATGCAGATTCCCATCGGGCTCGAAGACAAATTCACGGGTATGGTGGACCTCGTCACCATGAAAGCCCTGTATTTCGACGGAGAGCACGGCGAGGACATCAGGCAGGAAGAGATTCCTGCCGACCTTCTCACCGAAGCGGAGGCGCGGCGCGTGGAGCTCATCGACGCGGTGTCGATGTATTGCGACGACCTTGCCGAAGCGTATCTCGAGGGCAGGGAAACCGAGGAACAGATCCGTACCGCGGTGCGCAAGGGCGTGCTCTCGCTCGATCTCACCCCCGTGTTCGTGGGCACGGCGTACAAGAACAAGGGCGTGCAGCCGCTGCTCGACGCCGTAGTCGACTATCTGCCGTCGCCGACCGACCGGCAGTATTCCGCGCTGGATCTTGACAATAACGAAGCCGAGGTCCCGCTTTCGGCTCAGGACGACAAACCCACGGTTGCCCTGGCGTTCAAACTCGAAGACGGACATTACGGCCAGCTCACCTACATCCGCATCTACCAGGGGTCGCTCAAGAAAGGCGACGAACTTACCAACAGCCGCAGCGGCAAGAGCTTCAAGGTGGGCAGGCTTGTCCGCATGCATGCAAGCGACATGGAAGACATCCAGACGGCCGGCTGCGGCGACATCGTCGCCTTGTTCGGCATCGACTGCGCCTCGGGCGACACGTTCTCCCAGGGAAGCCTTCACTACTCGCTTACGTCAATGTTCGTTCCCGATCCCGTTATTTCCCTCGCCATAAAACCGAAAGACAAGAAATCGGCCGACAACATGTCCAAAGCGCTCAACCGTTTCTGCAAGGAAGACCCCACATTCCATTCCTTTGTGGACCCCGAGTCCAAGGAAACCATCATCCGGGGAATGGGAGAACTGCACCTCGACATTTACATAGAGCGAATGAAACGCGAGTATAACGTTGAAATCGAAGCCGGTATGCCGCAGGTTGCATACCGGGAGTCCATAACCCAGCGGGTGGAGTTCGATTACACGCACAAGAAGCAGACCGGCGGCTCGGGCCAGTACGGACGCGTTGCCGGGATCATGGAGCCCACGCACGAGAACGAGTACGAGTTCATCGACGAAATTACGGGCGGCGCCATCCCGCGGGAGTTCATTTCGTCGTGCGACAAAGGATTCAAGGCGTGCCTCGCCAAGGGGACCGTCATCGGTTTCCCCATCGTGGGCGTCAAGATGACCATCAACGACGGGCAGTCGCACCCGGTTGACTCGTCGGACATGGCGTTCCAGCTTGCCGCCATCGGCGCGTTCCGCCAGGCCTACGAGAAGGCGAGGCCTGAAATTCTGGAACCCATCATGAAAGTGTCCATAGAAGGGCCCGCCGAGTTCCAGGGCAACGCGCTGGCCTCCGTCAACCAGCGGCGCGGCATCATCATCAGCACCTCGGAAGACAACACGTTTTCGCGCGTTGACGCCGAGGTACCCCTCGCCGAGATGTTCGGCTTTTCAACCATTCTGCGGTCGATCACGCAGGGCAAGGCCAATTTCACCATGGAATTCGCGCGGTACGGCAAAGTACCCGCGGCCAAATGCGAGGAACTTGTCAAACAGTATCAGGAGCAGGCGAAAAAACGGGCCTGAGGCCCTTCGGAAGGAAAAAAAGCGTCACGGAGGCATAGCGCATGATCAGGAAAGAACTCATCAAGAGGAGTCCGCTTCGGATCCTCGAAAAATCAACCCGCGGCGGGGTGGGAAAAGGAAATATCGGCGTGATCGCGGCGCGCAAAGGCATCGGCAAGACCGCATGCCTCGTGCACATCGCCACCGACCAGCTGTTTCAGGGAAAGCACGTCATCCACCTGTCGTATTCGGGCAACATCGGCCATATCGTTCAGTGGTACGAGGACATTTTCCAGGAAATCGCGCGGCGCCATAAACTTGATTGCGCCATGGATGTTCATGATGATATAATAAGAAACAGAATTGTGATGAATTTTGAGCAGGCGAACGTCACGGTCGCAAAAATAGAGAAGAACATTCGCACGCTCATGGAGAAAGGAAGTTTTTCGGTCGAAACGATTGTAGTCGATGGCTACAATTTCAACAAAGCAACAGTCGAGGAGTTCAAGGAATTCAGACGCTTCGCGCGCGATAACGGTTTTGAGCTCTGGTTCAGCGCCACCATCAAGGAAGACGCAACCACCAAGGACCGTATCCCCGGGATGCTGTTGCCGTACCTGGACGACGTCGCCATCCTCATCTGTCTTCAGCCGCGGGGGGATTTCATTCACCTCAACCTCGCCAAAGACCATGATGCGGTGATGGTGTCCGATATGCACCTGAAGCTCGACCCGCGCATACTCTTAATTGCCGAGGAGAACCAGGCGGAACGGGCTGTGTAAGCTGAATGACGAAACGGGTGATCGTGGCTGCTCGGATCCTACTCATCGCGGTGTGTGCGGCCGTTTCCCTGGCTGGCTCGGAAACCCCGGGGAAGCGTACGTCCTACGGAATCCCTCTTGCAAAGCTAAGCGTTTCCTTTAACGACCAGACCCACCAGTTCGAAAAAGTAAAGGTGTCCTTTGGCAGCTCCGACGACGACGAATCGTATTATGCGCTTATCGCCCCGGTCACCGATTTCGAGGTGAAGGTCACCAAGGACGGACGCCAGAAGATCGTGCACGACGAAGTGCCCGACAAGGCTTTCATGATTTCGAACTTCGAGGCGGACATCATCAACAGGGTGTGCAAGACGTTTGTGCCCACGCTCGAAACATTCGAACGCGACCTGCAGCACGAGCGGTGGGACAGGCTCCTGTATCTCGACTCGTTTTTCCCCCGCTTCCTCAAAGGCTTTTACTATCTGTATTGCGCGGCCCGGAACTCGCCGTACGCGCTGCCGAGAAGCATCTGCATTCCGGATTCCCTGTACGACATCTCCCTCACCTCGCCCAAGTCCGATGAGCGGGTCAAGATGTGGCAGACGCAAAGCAACCAGATCATCAAACTCCGCATCATCTCCAAGGAACTGTCGTATCAGATCAAGGAATGGCAGAAACTGGAACTCGACAACCCGAATCGCAACCCTGAAATCTCGTACGGAAAGAAATTCGAAGAGGCGTTTACGCTGTTTGTAAAGCTGTATTTCAATCTGCAGCCGCTTCCAGAAGTGCCGCCCGAAGGACAACACCTTTAGCCTCTGACAATTTTTGTTTTGGAGGGGGAAACTTCCCCCAATAAACAGAAATTGAACTGATTATCTATTTCAAACCACCCTTAAAATTAAACAAACACGACCCCGGATATTTTCTCTCGTTAGCATAGCAATCCAGTATCTCGTTCAACGCCTTTTCATCCGGGTCCATAAAACTCAAATCCACGCAGAACGTTCCTATTCCGAGCTCCTCCAGTTTCCGCCGTTTGTGGAACAGCGACACGGTCTCTTCAGCAATCAGGTAATACAAACCGTGTTTTTCCGCGGTGAGTGTTTTCCTCCCGAGCCTATCGGTGAGATGACTCCCCGGAGGAACCGCGGGTTTCATCCGCGACACGAACAGCGGAACATGCGTAAACAGGTACGCCATTCCGTTTTGTGAATTACAGTCGCGGATGTTCATCGAATCGTCTTCCAGCGAATACGAGAAATGCGTGAGGCCAAGCGACGCGTACGCCGCCTGCGAGGCCCTGTTGGTGCACCAGAGCAGGTAGTCGCCGCGCAGCCGCTTTGCCTTCTGCGCCAGCGCGATATGGCCCAGATTCTGACACACAAGGCCGCATTGTCCGCCCACGCAGAGCGTTTGAATGAGGCGGCGCCATTCGCCGAGCTCCGTTTCCCCGACAAACGGCGGCGGTTCGATATAGGCGGCGCGTCCCAGGCGTTCCCGCTGGAGGCTGTCCTGAGCGAACCGTTGCATGTCGTTCCTGTCGAATCCGCACATGACGCCGCCAACATCAGGCCTGGCGAGCAACGGCAGCCACTGCGGCGAATCTATCTTGACAAACAGCCGCCTGTCGCGGTTCGGATCGCGGGCCGCTTTGGGCTCGCTCTTCCGCAGGGTCCGGCGCGCCTCCGGGAAAAGCTCGGCGTAGCGGGCGGGGCGCACGTTGAACCGCTCCTCCCGGCCGCCGGTGCCGCCCCTTCCCACGCAATACACCGCGTCGCCGGCACGGCAGGCAACCTCTTTGTCAAGCACGAGACGGAGCATGAGGTGCTGCATTGAGGCCTCCACAACGCCCGCCGTAATCCCTTCGTCGCCGGACTGCGGCTGAATCCGTAGTATGTCGCCAGCATGCCCCTGTTCCTCCGCAGCCACGACCATTTCGCGGTCTTCCACCGTCTCTATTCTGCCGATGTAAATGCCGGTCCCCGCAGGATTCTTCGCGTCAATGATAGACTCCTGCGCAACCCCGTTCAGAAACAGGGCCGTTTTTCTTCTGCCCATATCGTGGCGGAGCAGTTCCTTGGCCTCATTCGTTCGGAACGGATCGTCGAGAGCCATGCGGTAGGCGGCCACGGCCGTGCGAATATAGTCGGCGCCCTTCATGCGGCCCTCTATCTTGATGCTTCGTACGCCGGCGGCGCAAAGTAGAGGCAGCATGTCGATTGCAGACAAATCGTTGGGAGAGAAGAAATATCCGGGCGCAGCGCCTTGAGTTTTCGGAAGCACGTCAAACGCGCGCCTGCACACCTGCGTGCACCTGCCGCGGTTGCCGCTCGATCCGCCGAAGAAACTTGACGCAAGGCACATGCCCGACAAAGAGTAACACAGCGCGCCGTGGGCAAACACCTCGATCTCGACCGTGCCTGCGGAACAAAGTTTCGCGATCTCCTCGAGCGTGAGCTCGCGCGACGCAACCGCTCGCCGTATTCCCAGGCGCCTGCACGTCTCCACACCCGCGCTGTTGTGCACGCTCATCTGCGTGCTTGCGTGCAGCCGCAGGCGCGGGAACGTTGCGGCCGCGATACTGATGATGCCCACGTCCTGCGCGATAAGCGCGTCAACGCCGATCTGTTCGAACTGGTACAGGAAATGCAGGGCACGCTCGAGCTCCATCTGCTTGACGAGCGTATTCAAGGTCACGTACACCTTCACGTTTCTCTCATGCGCGTACGGAACGGCATACGACAGGGTCTTCATGGTAAAATTCTTCGCACGAAGCCGGGCATTGAAATCCGTGAGCCCGAGGTAGACCGCGTCCGCGCCCGCGTCTACGGCGGCCCGGAAGCTTTCGACGGCGCCTGCGGGAGCAAGGAGTTCCATGCGGGGCTGGTTTTTAGTATCTTTCATGATGCAGGAAAAATATATGGGTCCCCGTTATACAGTGAATGGATAGGTTTGTTTACCCGGATTCGGAAATAAGATTCACCGCAAAAGGCGCAAAGGGTGCAAAGAAAAGAGATAGAGTGATTAAACTTGAAACTAATCATTCCTCTGCATTCTCAGCGCCTTTGCAGTGAGATTTCCTTTACCCTTGCCCGCAGGAGCGCACCGTGCCCCTCGCAACAATAATGATCGTTGATCTTTCGCTCCGTACCGTCATCGGCGACAACGAATGGGAGCGCGACGTCAAACAGGACGTGCTCATCAACCTGTCGTTCACTTTCGACGCGTCGCGGGCCGTGGCGTCCGACGCGCTGGCCGACACGATAAATTACAAGCAGCTCAAGCGGAAGATCATCGCCGACGTGGAACATTCCCGGTACCGGCTCATCGAAAAACTGGCGACGCGGATACTCGCCCTCGTGATGGAGGACTCTCGCGTGACAAGCGCGACCGTGCGGGTCGACAAGCCGCAGGCCTTGCGGTATGCAAAAAGCGTGGCCGTGGAAATGAGCGAGAAGCGAGGGTAGGGCCGGCCCGAGCAAAGCAAGGATTTCCCGCGCCCAACAGGAAGGGCGCTCCAGGAACGCCCACTTTCTTTTCTCTCAGCAGCGGAACACTTTACGCGTATACCCGATAGTTGATATTTGGAAATATGTTATTGTGGGATTCGAGAAGCGAGAGAAAATTCCCGTCGATGTGATTTCCCCGGAGCTCGTCGTGCAGGCGGTTGAAATTGGCGATGTGTTCCTTTGAACGCCGCACCGCATATTGGACCATGGTGCCGGTTTTCATGATGAAGGCCCAGTCGCTCGACTGGGCAAGCAACAGCTCGCGCGCCATCTGGTTAAGCGCGCGGCGCAGCAGGCCGTCGGCTTCGGGATGGTCTGTAGCGGCGGCCACCATGCGCTCCTCCATTTTGTGAAGGTGCCGGTAGAGCCAGTCGTTGCTGCCTTCGAGCCACACTTCCGAATAACCCTTGTACCCCCAGCTCGAAAACGAGGGCCTGCAGACCTGGTTGCGCGGGTTTTCGGTGAGATACTCCGACGCGGTGCAGAGGGCCACGGCGCTCTGGTCGAACGCAACCTTACGGATGAGATAATCGAGCCACTCGGGGCCTTCGTACCACCAGTGACCGAACAGCTCCGCGTCGTACGGCGCGACGATAATCGGTTTCCGGTCCATCATGGATGCCAGGTACTCGATCTGCTTTTCCCTGTTGAACATGAAATTGCCCGCGTGCAGGGCCGCCTTTTCCAGCGCGGTACCGCGGTTGTAGGGTTCCTTGCGTTCCGTCTTGCCGGTGATCCGGTAGTATTTGATGCCCGTGTTGATGCGGATGCCGATGGGGTCGATATAGGGGCGGATGTAGTCGATGTCGAGGTCGAAGCCGATATCCCGGTAGAATTCCCTGTAGTCAACGTCGCCCGGATACCCCTCCTTCGAGCTCCATACCGATTTCGACGACTCGATGTCCCTGCCGAACGCCGCCACGTGTGTTCCTTCACAGAAGACAGGGGCAAATACTCCATACTTGGGGCGCGGCTCGCCGAACAGGATGCCGTGCGCGTCGCTGAAGAAATACAGGATGCCGGCCGCCTCGAGGAACTTTTCGAGCCCGTTGTAATAGCCGCACTCCGGCAACCACATGCCCACGGGATTCCTTCCGAAAAAATCGCGGTACGACTGGACCGCCACCTCAACCTGTGCACGCACCGCATTGGGATTGAACTGCATGGTGGGCAAAAACCCGTGCGTGGCGCCGCAGGTGATGATTTCCAGCGAGCCCTGGTCCTGCAGCTTCCTGAAGTTCTTGACAATATCGCACTGGTTGACGTCAACAAAGATCGTCTTGCACATCAAGAATTTGTCGAGGTACATCTGCGCGGTCCGGTTGAACTCGGGCTGGCTTTTGGTACGCACGCATTCCTTTTCGGCAAGTTCGATAAGGCGCTCCACATGCCGCACGTACCGCTCCTGAAGCAGGGGATCGGCAAGCATGGAAGCAAGCGGCGGCGTTATCGACATCGTGATCTTGAAAGGCACCTGGTCGCGCACCAGGTTTTCAAATACGGCAAGCAAAGGGATGTACGTTTCGGTGATGGCCTCAAACAGCCAGTTTTCCTCGAGGAAATAGTCGCATTCCTGGTGCCGTACATAGGGAAGGTGGGCATGCAACACGATGCACACATGCCCTCGCACGTCACTTTTGCGGGCGGTGATCTCCATCGTGCTCCTTGATGACAAAATGGCCGGCCGCGCTCATCGCAGAGAACCCGAGCCGGACCCGGAGCCTGCGTTGAGGACGGCCACGGAAAACTCAGGCGAGTTCTCGCTCGCGCCGGGCCCGCGGCCTGCGCCGTATCCCGAGAGCCGGATGAGCTCGTCGGTGGAGGCGGTGGTCCATTCCTGGTCGAGTACGGCCGACAGGCTGTTCCGGGGCATCTGCGCGGCATTTGAATTGACAGCAGAGAAGAACCGCAGGTCGGGCGTGAGAATACCGCACTGGAGCATGTAGGTCCGGCCCGGCTCCCACACCTTGACGTACCAGGTGGTTGCATAGGGAGAAAGTTCGAGGTCCATGTGCCGCCACGCGTTTGCGCCGTTGTACACGACATCGGTGACATCAAGCACGCGCAGCACCCATTTCGAACTGTTGAAAACATCGGCGCCCACATGCCGGCGCATGAGTTCCACGGTCTCGCCGGACAACTCCCAGTACGCAAAAAGCCATTGCGCATCTCTGGGGATCGCACGCATATATGTTTCGTTGTAGTTGTCCGGAATTTCCGTTGAGAAGAAGTACTTTGGTCCCATCGCCGCTTCCCGTCCGGGCAGGGAAACGAACGCTGGCGCGGCGCCCTTTGAACGCGCCGGGGCGGTCGGCACCGCGGACGGAATTCGCGGGGTCTCCGATTTCACAGCGTGCCACCGCGGCCTCTTCCCCACAGGTCGTGCAGGACGCGTCGTCTTCCCTCTCACGGGGACCGACTTTTGTGCTCGTGCCCTGGCAAGGAGAGTTTTCAGGATGGTTGTGCGTGCAGCCGCGGCGTTGGGCTTTGCAGTGCCCCGCGGCGCGGCGCCGCGTTTGGACGCGGGTTTTACCGACCGTTTTCCGGCGGCCGGGAGCTTCTTGACAGAAAGCAACGCCGCCCGCCTGGCGGTCCCCGCTTTTTTCCCGGCTGCGGCCCTCCTGGTCTGTACCGGCACGATCACTCCGTTCGCAAGAAAGTGTCCGTCAATAGGTGCTCTTTGAGGATTGCACCCACTTGTGCCCGCCGTTGAACCCGAACGCGAGGCGGACGAAATCTTCGCTGTAGCCTGAGAACTGTCCGCTCTGCCGCCTGCCGATCTCCAGGGCAATGTCGAGAATTCCCGTACCTCTCCCCATGGGAAACCCGGTCCCGAGGCTCACAAGATACTCGTACGAGTCCTTTGCCGCAAGCTGGCTGATTTGCACGCCGGCCCTGTAGCGAATTGTCTCCCAGTACCGGGGAGTGAGAAGGTTGGGCGCCGGAATATATTGAGCGCCCAGGGAGAATCCGGCCGCGGTGCCGATCTCGGGCTGAGGAAGCATTCCCTGTACCTGGGCATACTTCCAAAACACAAGGGACAGGTCTGCGGCAACAAGCCATTCAGGCGAAAAATCGTAACTGAGGCCCAGAGAAGCGGACGGCGGAAGCCTGAGAGTGAAGGAATTTGAGCTGGCGGTATTCACCACCGACGCAGTATCGCCGTAGGAATAGAGCGCCCGGGTGAAAGACGCAGAGCTGTTGAAAAAGTATTCGCCGGTGAGACCCACCCGCAAGCTGCCGACCGGCACCACAATCCCGGCCCGAACGCCGTTACCGCTTGAACCTATGTGGGTGCTGTCGCGCGAATTGGAGGCGCCGGACGTGTCGGTGCCCGAGGCCAGTTCCAGTTCCGACAGAATGGTTTGTTCGGCGGAGAGATAGAATCGCTCGTACGAAATTCCCACCTGCGCAACCTTCCGGATCGACCTTCCCCACCCGATTTGCCACGAATACATTCCGCCACGCGCCGACAGGCCCTGGCCGTAGATGGCGGACGTGTTCTTGTAAGTAAATGATGTCTCGCTTTCGAAAAACGAAGTGCGGTCGTCGCGTTGTTCGAGCGAGATGCCGAACGTTCCCACGGCGCCCACCGGCACGCCGATTGATATCTGCACAGGATTTGCCGCGTAGAAATTCGTGTGCGACGACTGAGCGGAAACTTGCGTGAAGTCAAAGGAAAACAACGCCGAAAGCACGGTCCTGTCTATGGATCCGAGGTTGGCCGGGTTGAGCAGCATCACGTTGTTCTCTGCGGCAACCGCGCAACCCGCGCCGCCCATGGAAAGAGACATGCCCGAATTGGGCTGGACGGGGATGCCGAAAGGAAAGGTGAGCCCCAGCAGCGACTGGCCGAAACTCGCGGCCGTAAATCCTGCGCACAAAACGAAAAGAAACGACCTGCTCTTCATTGCGTCCCGCCGCTATTGAGGATTGGAAAACAACGCACTGCCCGTCATGGTCTTCTGGTTCCTGAAAATCACCCTCGCGAAATGGTCTGTGGGCTTCATCCATAGGTAAAGATACCCTGTCGGCGACTTCCCGTTTTCGTATATGCTCTGAAGGAATATCTGCAAGGGCAGCGAAAACTGCGCAGGGGATTGGTTGATAACCGGTATTGGTATCAGCCGTCCCGCATTCATGATGGCCGCAAGGGAATCGCGCGTGCCGGCGCTTTGCGTCCTTGTGCCGGTTATCGAGTGGTCAAGCATGCCGAACACAACCGACCGTGTCGTATCGGCAGTCCCTATTCTTTCAAACACGGGATCGGATGCACTGAACAGGAATGAAGCGTCCTGCAGGATCCTGAAACCTCTGCCGGTTGCGCTGTTGGCCATCGAATCCCAGAGCGGCTGCAGGTCTACCTTAAGCTCGATGAACCGGTCTCCCTGCCACGATGTCACGAGCGAATCTGCGGGGATCGCCGGGGTTTCGATCACGTGCGTGTCGAAGTAGTAAGCGGGACTTCCGCTCACGATGCTTTGACGAAGCGTATCGCTGCACGGATTGCGATAGGCGATCCTGAACTCCGGCACCCCGCTGAACCGCATGAGGCCGCCGCCCGAGCCGTAAATGTGGACCGCAGCAATGTATTTCGAGGATGAATCGAATGCCAGGAACGTGATGATCGTTCTCGATCGAACCGCGGTATAGCCGACAAGTGCGGTATCCCCCGCCAGCGCCGACGTAAGTCCGTCAATACTGTCTGTAAATGGCAAGGTATCGGCGCGCACGAGCACAGACGCGGCGCCGCCGCTGAGGACGCCACGGCAGCTGACGATGGCGGTGTCCCTTCCAAAAACGGTATCCCGCTTGATGACAGAGAAAACGGTGTCTATTTTCGCAACGCCCGGTATGGTATCCTGCACCGTCTCCAAAGAGTCGGGACCAGCCGTGTACAGAGTGTCCGGCCTGCCCAGCGGCTTCGAAGTATCGCCCTTTGCGTTGCCGAAAACCGTGTCGATAGCGGCTATGCGCGGGCTATAGGCGCTGGTGTCGGCAACCGCGCCCCTGAGAAGCGTGACAATGTCCATGCCGAGAGGAATGGCAAAGATGGAATCGGTGGTGAGCCGGGAAATAGTGACGCCGAACGGGCCCATGCTGTCGGCCGACGAGAGGTCGTTCCGGATATGCGGGTAGTGTTTTCGCCCGCAGGAAAAGGCCCGGATCGTGTTGGAATCCTTGGAAAAGCCCGTGTCGTTGTTATAGGCAGCATAGGTCAACAGGAGGTAGACGCTGTCCACCTTGGAGGTGCTGCACGCGGCGCGCAGGGTTGCCAGGATTGAATTGGTCACCTGGAATTCCGCATATCCGATGGCGCTGTCGCCATTAAAGCTTCCTGCCGTCAGTTCCGACGGATGGTCTCCCGATTGCAGTCTGTTCGAGCTTGTGTCTGCCCCCGCAACAATGATGCTGCGTGCGCTCAGCACGGGAAGGCTGAGGCTGTTGACGGATTTGAATCCGTGCTTGAGGTCTATGATGGTCGAGTCCAGGCTGTTGATTATGTTTCCGCCGATGTCTGTTGACGGAGCAAAAGGAGTCCAGCACGACAGGCCGAAACCCATGCACGCGAGGAGAGGCACCAACACGCCGACACGTTTACAGTTCATTCGACTTGCCGTGGAATAATGGAAAAACAACGGAGGTTTGTTGCTGTACCGGAGTACCGGTCGACCGCACAGCAACTTCACCTGTCAGGATAAGCGCCCGTGCTGCAATCAGAGGCGAACCTCAAAAGGCCGCGGTGAAAACCCTGCAAATAGTTGTGATAATATAGGTTTGCTGTGTATAAATGTCAAACCCATTATGCAGCTTCTCCCGGGAAAAGGGAGTACGGACGGGTTACAAATTTCTTTTTGCCTTTTTTTTGCCGTGGCATGACCCGGCAATCAATTACTATATTCCTATAATTCCCTGCGGGAGAAACCGGAAAAAGCCTGTGCGGCCTCCCCTGCTCTTCATTACGGAAAACGGGAAACCTGCCTCGTATGAGCATGCTGGTGAAACAGCCGAACGAATGCGAACTGCTCGTTGTGGACGACGAGGAAGTCATCTGTTCCCTCATCGAAGCCGCTCTCAAAGACCTGTGCCGCGTCTTTACGTGTGCAAGCGCGGCAGAGGCCCTGTCGCTCATCGAAACGCACGACTTCGACGTCGTGATCGCCGATCTGAGGCTTCCCGATGCGCCGGGCATCAACGTGCTCCGCGCGGCGCGCACAAAGGACGACCACGCCGAATTGCTCATTGTCACCGGGCACGCGTCGCTCGAAACCGCTGCGGAAGCAATTGAAATCGGCTTGTCTTCCTATCTTGTAAAGCCTCTGTCCATGGCGGACCTGCGCCTGCAGGTTGAGAAAGCCATCGCCAACCGGCTTTTCCACCTGAAAAGCATCATGCTTATGCAGCGTTCAAACGACATCGCGCCCGACATCAAGAGCCACGTGTACGATATCACGTCGCTGTTTCGGTTTTCCAGAAAGCTCATTCTGTCGCTTGATTTACCGGAAGTGATGCGGGTGGTGCTCGAAGAAGTAAACGAGCGGATGAACGTGCTGTACAGCGTCATCGGCCTCGAGTGCAGCGACACGCACGAGCTGTATGCCATGCCGCGTGCGGGCGCCCTGGACGCCGCCCTCCTAAGGCAGGCCATTGCCGACAACTGGGAAACGGCATTCCCTTTCCTCGACGAAATTACGTTTGCAAAGGGGGAGCTTCCCCTGACGTTGTACGAAAGCAGGCACGTCGGACCCTTTGTTTTTGAAAAGAACGCACCCGTCGTGCTGCAGTTGAGCGTCATGAACAACCACATCGGGTCGCTCGCCCTTTTCGGAAAAAAAGACTTTGTTCTCACGCCCGACGAATACCGGTTCCTCCACGTGTTCACCTCGTTCGTATCCTCGACTATCGAGCACTCGTGCCTCCACGTGCACACGAGGCTGCAGGCGCGGACCGACGGTCTTACGGGCATCGCGAACCACCGGTCGTTTCACGAGTCCCTTTCGCGCGAGATCGCGCGTGTCGACCGGAGCGGTTCGGTCTTCGGCCTCATTTTTATGGACATCGATAACTTCAAGAAGATCAACGACGCGCACGGTCATCTCGTGGGTGACGCAGTGATACGCGACCTTGTGACGCGCGTACTCAACATGATACGGCGCGCCGACATATTCGCCAGATACGGCGGCGAGGAATTCGCGCTTATCCTTCCCGAAACCGGGCCCGAGGGCGCAAAGATCCTCGCGCAACGCATCTGCAGGGAAATCGCGGCGACACCGTTCCTCTTTTCACAGACAAGCATCCCCTATTCCGTGAGCATCGGCCTTTCCATCTACGACGGAAAACACCCCAGGGTCAAAGACCTGCTCATCGGCGACGCCGACAAGGCCATGTACCTCTCCAAGGCCGGCGGCAAGAGCAGGATAACGGTGAGCTGACATCCACCCATGACCACTCTTCCCCTTCGACTGCTCATTTTCGTTTACAGCGCCCTCATGGAAACCGCCGGCGTGTGCGCCGCTGTGCTTCTCGGCCCTTCGCATTTATCAAAACAATGGAACCTGCGGGAGCGCAGACGCGTGGTTCCGCCCCGGCCGGTACGCGGGGCGCCGCACACGGTGTGGCTCCACGCCGCATCGATGGGCGAGTCGAAGCTGCTGGTGCGGTTCCTGCGCATCCTCAGGTCGAAACACCCGGGCCAGGCCTACCTGCTCACCGCAACCACGCGAACGGGCGTGGAATACCTCAAGCTGTGCAGCGGCGACGATATCGCCGCCGTCGGCTTTCTGCCGCTCGACACCGTACGGCTCATGCGTTCTGTATTGTCAACATACCGGGTGTCGCGTGTGTGGCTTCTGGAAACCGAGCTGTGGCCAGCCATGCTGTGGACGTGCCTCGCACGCGGAGTTCCGGTCGGGCTGGTAAACGCGCGCATCGAGGAGGATTCGCTTTCCTGGTACCGGCGCCTCGCGTGGCTCATTGCTCCGCTGTTTTCGCACCCGGACGTGATTCTTGCCCAGAACCAGGCCTATGCGGACCGTTTTGCGAGGCTCGGGATCCCGCGCGCCCGCATCCGCGTCACCGGAAACCTCAAAAGCTACGTGACGGTGCACCCTCTTTCCGTGCAGGAACGCGGCGTTCTCCGCACTCCCATGGGGCTTTCTCCAAAGGACTGGTGCATCACCGCTGGATGCGTGCACCAGGGCGAAGGGGTCGTGCTCGCCCGGGCGCTGGGCATCCTCTCGCAAATGTCGTTTCCCGTCAAGTGCATCGTGGTTCCCCGGCACCTCAAAGATTCCGGCGAGATCGCCCGTGAGCTGGGAAACGGCGTGGTCCGCCTTGACGACACGGCGGCAGCGGCAGGCTGGAACGTTTGCATCGTGGAGAAGATGGGCATCATGGAAGCAATGTACGGGATCGCCGACGCGGCATTCGTCGGCGGCACGTTCGATGATACGGGCGGCCACAACATGTGGGACGCCGCGCAGTTCGGCATTCCGGTTGTCTTCGGACCCAACTACCGCACGCAGCGGGAAAGCGGCGATCTGCTGCGCGCAGCCGGCGTCGCGTTCTCGGCGTGCGGCGCCGAAGGTCTCGCATCCGCGATCGTGTCCGCGCTCCGCGACGACGTGCGACGGTTTTCGGATGCGCAGGCGGCGTTTGCAAAAGCAACAAACGCCAGGAGCCACAACATCGAAGATCTCATACCATGAGCGCCCTCTTCTCGGAAGGCGGCGATCTGCTGCTGCGGTTCATTCTCCTCGCAGGAGACGACGCCACGAGCCGTGAAATCGCGCGCGGCGATATGGTGAAAGCCGTCACGGACCGCCAACCCGCCGCCGAAGTGGAACGGTACAACGCCGACGACACGGGTTTTGCCGCGTTCTTCGAGCGTATCATTTCGCCCTCGCTTCTCGCTCCGCTGCGCGTCTTTCTGGTCCCGGACGTACATCTTCTTGACGAAACAGAATTCGAGCTGCTCGGCGGGCTCCTCGACTACGACCTCCCCGACGCCTGCGTCGTCCTGGAAACCGAAAGGATGAGGTCCTCGAAGAAAACCAGAGAGGCGGCCCTGTCGAAAAAATACGCTGCGTGGCTCGATGCCTTCGAAGAGCGGGCACAACGGTCTCCCTCCGCGTTCCTGGTGCAATTGTTCCCCAAACCGCCCGACTACAAGATGGCCGATTGGGTTGAAGAAAATACGCAGCGTCTGTTCGACAGACGCATTTCGAAAACTGACGCCGAGCGACTGGTCGACCTCGTGGGCACCGACACGGCCGTGCTGCATTCCGAGCTTTCAAAGATAGACCTCTATCTGGCGGCCGGAGAGACTGTCACGGCAGGCGTCATCGACAAAGTGGCGGGCGCCACCCGGCTGTCCACCCCGTTCGAGCTTGCCCAGGCCCTAGGTGAAAAAAACATGGCGCACGTCCTGGAAATCATCGAATCGATCTACGCGGGAAGCGTGTATCTCCCCCTCTACGTCGGCGCGGTGTTCAGGCATTTCTGGGCGCTCTTCAAGATGAACATGTTTGCAAAAGCGAATCCCGCCGTTCTCGGGGACTACCGGTCTTCGGGCAGGCAGAGGCATAACGACGCGGCCATGGCCTTCGGCGTGGCCTCGGGCATCCTCACTCACAAGCAGGCGAACCGCCTGTACCCGGCCGTCGTCAAGCCCCGGTTGGTGGATCAGGCGCTATCGTTCAGCTTTGGCCATTACAAGCGGGTTTTCTCGCTGCTCTCCGAGTTCGACAGCGGCATCAAGACCGGCAGGTTCGACGATTCCAAGGCGGGATTCCAGGTGTTCTGCTACAGGATCGTCAAGGGGGCATAGCCTCCGGGATATTCAGAAATGTCAAGGCAGTGCCAGCAGTACTTCAAAACCAGCTTGACGCTGCCGTCCGCGCAGGTTAATTTGATTACGCAAACAGCAGGAGATTCCGGTATTTTCAACCAGAAACGGGCCATCCCCCAGGCAGGATTATGTCGGTACTTTTCCGAAAATCGAAACTCCCCGTTTTTCTCACCATTTGTTCCCTGTCTTTGTACTGGTGCAGCTCGAGCCCTGTGGCGCCCGCCTCGACAGGGATCATTCAGGGACGCGTCTTGAATGCCGCGAACCTCACGAACCCCACTCCGATCGCGGGCGCAAGCGTATGGACGGCGCCGTTCACGCGCGCGGTGATTACGGATTCGCTGGGCAGATACACCATAGACAGTTTTCCCGCCGGTCAATATACGGTGGCGGCCTCCCAAACCGGTTATATTCTCGGCATCGATTCAATCACGGTATCGGCTAACACCATAACGACGCAAGACATATACCTGGAGCCCGGCGTCGTCGCCATTCCCGCAGCTCCTATGATCGATACTATAGTGGCGGGCGACTCGAGCGCAAGCGTACGCTGGTATCCGGCAAACGGAGCGACGTCATACAAACTCTATTACAAACAAGGAATAACAATCGACAGCGTAAACGGAACGCCTGATACGGTCGTCACGGGAACCGCCGCCACAATCAGGAGCTTGATAAACGATACGATCTATGCATTTGCGGTGATCGCGGTAAACACCGCCGGAGCGTCCCCGTTGAGTGCGGTGCGGACGGCGACGCCGGGAATGGGGCTCGCAGCGCCTTCCGCTCCGGTGATTTCAGGCGCCGCGCCGGGCGATGGAAGCGTCAAGGTAACCTGGAACAGCGTCACCGGCGCAACGTCGTATAACGTCTATTACGACACGGGGACAATTGTTGCCAAGGCAAGCGGGACCGTGGCGGCCGGAATCACCTCTCCGACCCTGATAACCGGTCTCATAAACCAAACACAATATGCGTTTGCGGTGAGCGCCGTGAATGGCCGTGGAGAATCGGGACTGAGTGCGGTGCAGACAGCGACGCCAAGCGCGGCTTTCGCCGCCGCCACCGTTAGCGATACCGACGGAAATGTCTATCACCTCGACACAATCGGCTCGCAGGTCTGGATGGTGGAGAACCTGAGAACCACCAGATTCAACGATGGGACCCCGATACCGCTGGTTACCGAGGACGTTGCCTGGACCGCCCTCATAACGCCGGGGTACTGCTGGAACAATAATGATTCCGCCGCGAACAAGAAGACGTATGGCGCATTGTACAACTGGTTTGCGGTGAATACCGGAAAACTGGCCCCAAAAGGCTGGCACGTTGCCTCCGATTCCGAATGGGGCGTGCTCGTCATCACCCTTGGCGGCGATGATTCGGCTGGCGGCAAACTGAAAGAAGCCGGCACGGTACATTGGCTGTCTCCCAACACCGGAGCCACAAATATCACAGGGTTTTCGGCGCTCCCAGGAGGATTCCGGTACGACTACGGTGCGTTCGCTACCGTCGGCGCTTCGGGCTGCTGGTGGTCGTCTACGGCGTTCGTTGCAACCGATTCCTGGTGCCGTTCCATGGGCTACAGTACCGCTGCCGTCGCCCGCGCCAACGACTACCGGACTTTCGGTTTGAGCGTCCGGTGCGTCCGGGATTAATTGAAGAATCCCGCGGTACGGCGCGCGTCGTTCCTTCCCCGGTTTCCCCCATTCTTCGCTTGAGGTATTCCCATTTCCTAAACTATTTTTAGTGTCAAACTCGCGCTGATTTACAAGGTGCGAGTCGGGCATTTTCAGGACAGGGAACCGATGCGCTATTTCTTCCGGGTCGAATACGACGGTACGCGTTACGGCGGTTGGCAGTCCCAGGAAAACGCGCCCAGCATTCAGGACGCACTGAGTGCGGCGTTCGGCACCGTGGTACGGCATCCGTGCATCGTCACGGGTGCAGGCCGCACCGACGCGGGTGTGCACGCCGCGGCGCAGGGTGCGCATGTCGACATCGATGCCGATATCAACCTTGCGCGGTGCGAACGGTCGGTGAACGCTGTACTCGACGACGACATCTGCGTGTATGGCATGCAGCGGGTGGCGCCGGAATTTCATGCGCGGTATTCGGCGCTGGCGCGGCGGTACAACTACTCGATGGTAAGCAGGAAGAAGCCGCTCCTTTACAAAAAGGTCTGGATGGTGTTTTACGAAGTCGACTGGGACAGGGTGCGGGCCAACATCCCCACGCTCGTCGGCACGCACGACTTTTCCGCGTTCTGCGCCGCCGGCACGTCCACCGAGAACAAGGTATGCACGGTACGAAGCGCGTCAGTTTCCGAAGAGGCGGACCTCCGGGTGTTTTCCATCACGGCCGACCGCTTCATTTATAAAATGGTGCGATCGATCGTTGGGACGCTTATCGACATAGGCAGGGGCCGCATTGCCGCGACCATGGGTGACATCATTGCGGGCAAAGATAAAAAGGCGGCAGGCGAAACAGCGCCGCCCTGCGGGCTTGTGCTTGATTATGTGGAATATCCCGGTATTGTCTGAGAAAGAGACCTCATGAAAACCAGCGTAACGGCATTGAGCAGCGGGAAGACCGGCGTGTACATTCTTCTGCTGCTCGTCGGCCTCGTCGTCGGAGGCATTTCCGGCGTCGAAGTTTTCCGCAGGCTTTCCGGTTGCGGGGAGACGCAGCCCGTTGCGGTGCAGCCCCGAGACTCGGCTGCGGTTGCGGCCCGCAGGGAATCGGCCGACGCCGCGGCGGACAACATCACGGGAAGCCGCAGCAACGCAATCGTTCGCGCCACCAGGATCGTCTCGCCGAGCGTTGTGGGCATCGTGGTGACGCAGTTGCAGGTGGTGCGGCGGTCCTACTCGTCGGACGAGTTCTTCGATTTCTTCTTTAGCCCCGAACTCGTGCCCCGGGTACGCGAGGTGGAGCGCATGGGATCGGGATTCTTGTTTAGCAAGGACGGATACATCCTCACCAATTATCATGTAGTGGAGCAGGCGCAGAAGCTGTACGTGACGCTTTCCGACGGCAACCAGATCGAAGCGCGCGTCGTGGGCGTTGATCCGCAGACCGACCTCGCGGTTGTTGCCGTCAAAGGAGCAAACTACTCCTGCGCACCGCTCGGCGAGTCGGACAAGCTCATGATCGGGGAATGGGCCATCGCCATCGGCAACCCGTTCGGGTTCTTCATCAACGACGCGCGGCCGACGGTGACCCTGGGCGTTATCTCGGCCGTCGACCGCAATTTTGCCCCCTCGGAAGGTGTGTACTACCAAGGCATGATCCAGACCGACGCAGCCATTAACCAGGGCAATTCGGGCGGACCGCTGGTAAACGCGCTCGGCGAGGTGATCGGCATCAATACCTTTATCTTTACGGGAAGCGACAGTTACCGCGGGTCAATCGGCATCGGCTTCGCCATTCCCATAGACCGGGCCAAACGGGTCGCAAAGGAACTCATCACCTACGGCAAGCGGCGTCTCATTTATACGGGCATATCGGTGCAGGACCTCAACCGGTCCATTGCCCAGGCGCTCGGGTACAACCGCACAAGCGGCGTTGTCATATCGGAAATTTCAAAGGCCAGCCCGGGCGAGGCCGCAAAGCTCTTGCGCGGCGACATCATCGTGCAGATGGGCAGCCGCCCCATCCATTCGTCGGCGGATATCGGCGGCTTTTTCCTCGATTACTTTGTGGGAGATTCGGTGATCATCAGCTATGTGCGAAAGGGGAAGCCCCTGCAGACCACCATTGTGCTCGGCGAATACAAAGAAAAACGTTAACCCGCTCTGTCAAGAAAGAGCTGAACGGCCCGGCCGGAGAGAAAGTATATTTACGCAATCCCTTTCGCTCCCGTGCCTGTGCGGGCAACGGCCATTGTTCCACAACTACGTGCGCGGGAAGCAAAAAGGGTGCGGCGCGCGTTCGCGCCGGGGTTTGTGGAACGGAAACCGTGTAGCGGGGAAGGAAGGTGCCATGGCGGTCGGATTCAAGGACAGAAACATAGGGACACTGGTTCTCGTCGTCATCGTCGGAATCCTCATCGGCTCCTACCTGGGGACGCTTTTCGCCCTCATGCCGGGCGGCGGCAACGTGGTAAAAACGTTTTTTACGTATAACTTCATTTCGTTCGGGTTTGGCGATTTTGCCAACAACAAGCCGCTGCTCATCGATCTCGCCGCCATCAAATTCCAGATCGGCTTCCAGATGAAGTTCAATTTACTTTCCGTAATCGGCGTTTTCGTAAGCCTCTACCTGTTCAGATGGTACAAGTGAGACAAGGAATGTGTCGATGAGGTTTTCCAACGGGACCGTCGCGGAAACCGTTGCCGGACTGCTTCGCGGCGAGACGACGAGCAGACAGCTGGTGACACTTGCCCTCGACCGCATTCGCGCGCAGGACCCCGCCCTCCATTCCTTTATTTCGGTGCAACCCGAGGCCGCGCTTTACCGCGCCGACGAACTTGACAAACTGCCATACGGGAGAAAAGCCGCTATGCCGCTGTTCGGCATTCCCGTGGCAGTCAAGGACAACATCGTTACCGCCGGCGTCGCCACCACGTGCGCATCAAGGATGTTGGAGAACTTCGTTCCGCCCTACGATGCAACAGTCGTCGAAGCGCTCCTCGCCGCGGGTGCGGTTATCGTGGGCAAGACAAACCTTGACGAATTCGCCATGGGATCCAGCACCGAGAACTCCTATTTCGGCGCAACCAGGAACCCGCACAATCCCGACTGCATCCCAGGCGGGTCGAGCGGCGGCAGCGCAGCGGCGGTCGCGGCAGGCCTTGTTCCCCTGGCGCTCGGATCGGACACCGGTGGGTCCATCAGGCAGCCGTGCTGCCACTGCGGCGTTGCGGGGCTCAAGCCGACGTACGGACGCGTGTCGCGGTACGGACTCGTGGCATTCGCCTCTTCCCTCGACCAGATCGGCCCGATCGCGGCCGACGTTCGCGACGTTGGTTTGCTCCTGTCGATTCTTTCGGTTCCCGACAGCCGGGACTCAACGTGCGCAGGCACGCGGTTTACAAACAGTCCCGGACTGTACACAGGCAACCCGGGCGGCCTCACCGTGGGCGTTCCACAGGAGTATTTCGCGGAAGGGCTTTCCCGCGGGGTGCGGTCCGCCATCGAATCCCTCATGGCAAAACTCGCCGCCGCCGGGTGCAAGCTGGTAAACCTGTCGCTTCCCAACCTCGGCCACGGCATCGCCACCTACTACATCGTGTGCACGGCCGAGGCGTCGTCGAACCTCGCGCGTTACGACGGCGTCAAGTACGGCCATCGCAGCGCCCACCCGGCGTCCCTCATCGATATGTACCAGACCACGCGCCAGCAGGGCTTTGGCGCCGAAGTCAAGCGCCGCATCATGCTCGGCACCTATGTGTTGTCGTCGGGCTACTACGACGCCTACTACCTGAAGGCGGCCAGGGTGCGCACCCTCATCGAACGAGACTTTGACAAAGCATTTACGAAATGCGATGCCGTCATTTCTCCCGTCGCGCCCACCACGGCGTTCAAGATCGGCGAAAAGTGCAGCGATCCGCTCCAGATGTACCTCACCGACATCTATACCGTGTCGGCAAACCTCGCCGGCATCCCCGGCATCTCCGTTCCGTGCGGAGAAGCGTCCGGCCTGCCGGTGGGCGTGCAATTCATGGCGCCGCAGTGGCGGGAAGACACGCTGCTGAAATTGGGGTTTGCGGCGCAGGAATTGACAAAAAAATAATTGATAATTTTCTCAAGCTAATAGTATTCATAAAGGGGCTTCCCCCTGGCCCCAAGCCTCCTCAGCCTTCGGCCTGCGTGTCTTGGGGCACACCCCCTCAGCAGGTGTCCCCCAAGTGGCGGCGGTTGCGAGCGTCAACACTTGTGCGGGGGCACCTAGGGAAAACGGTTGTCAGATTGACACGTAATAGTTCCGATGTGTTGATTTTTGCGTTAGCGGACCGTAGTGGTCCCGCCAAAGCGGGATTGCCGGCCGACCCGGCCGTCAGGCTTAGGGCGGACCGGCAACGAGGTCAACTGGCCGAGCCCGAAGGGAGGGCCGACCCGAGCGCAGCGAGGGAAACGCCTGAACTCCTGATTTATTCCATGAGAATATCAAAACAATCCAATTACCTATTCCCCCTATTCTTAAGTCTTTTTTCTCTTTTTGCCAATTCATTACTTTCATGCGCTTCCTCTTCCCGTTCCGTCAAGTATCCGCCCGACAACGGTTTCTCGGCGGTAGCCACCAACCAGGAGCAAGGCAATTCCGTCATTCCCGAAGACAAGCTCCGCAGGATCGTTGCATCCTACCTGGGAGTACGGTACAAAACCGGCGGCATGGACAGGCACGGATTCGACTGCTCGGGATTCGTGGTGGTGGTGTTCCGCGAGCTGTGCCGCGCCAGGCTGCCCCGGTCCACCAAAGAGCTCAAACGGTTCGGCCGCGAGGTGTCGCGGAAGGACGCGCGGCCCGGCGATCTTGTTTTTGTCAAAGGCGGAGCATTCAATTCGATCAACCATGTCGGGATCTATATGGGGAACGGCACGTTCGTGCACGCGAGTTCCTCAAAAGGCATACGGTACGACAGGCTTGACGACGAGTATTACACGAACCATTTTGCAATGATACGGAGGGTTGTCCCATGAAGATCGCTTTTGCCGGAGAGAAGGGCGCGTTCGCCGAGCTTGCCGCAGCCCAGCATTTTGGACCCCGCCACACCCTGGTGCCGGTGCCGGAGTTCGAAGACGTGTTCGCCTCGGTGTCGCGGGGCAAGGTTTCCCACGGGATCATCCCCATCGAAAACTCCCTTACGGGAAGCATCCACCAGAACTACGACCTGCTTCTGGAAAGCGACCTGTTCATTACGGGCGAAATCTTCCTGCGGGTGTCCCATTACCTCATTGCAAACCGCGGTGTCAAGCGCCACAATATCCGCCGCGTATTCTCCCATCCTCAGGGACTTGCACAATGCAGGGCCTTCCTGAAGAAAATGCCCGACGCAGAGCGCATCCCGGTGTCCAACACCGCAGTGGCCGTACGAAAGATACGCGACGGCAGGTTGCTTGACGCTGCGGCAATAGCCTCGCTGCAGGCCGCAATCGACTACGACATGAGCGTGCTCGCGGAGAATATCGAGGACAACAAGGCCAACATTACCAGGTTCCTCATTGTGTCAAAGCAGAGGAGCGCGGCGCCGCCTGCCGCAAAGACCTGCAAAACGTCGGTCGTGTTCTCTCTCAAAAACATTCCGGGCGCGCTTTTCAAAAGCCTCAGCGTGTTTGCCCTGCGCGACATCGACTTGCTCAAGATCGAGTCCCGGCCGGTTCACGGCAAGCCCTTCGAATACCTCTTCTATCTCGACTTCGCCGGGGACTGCGGCGACGAACGCCAGGCGAACGCCCTCAACCATCTGCGCGAGATCACGATGTTCTGCAGGCCGCTCGGCACATACGAGCGCGGGAAGCTGGTGCATCCTGAGTATAAAAAAAGGTAGGGATGAAGGTGGAGGAATAAAGGATCCGCATCATCGCTATTCCCTTTTCTTCAGCATTTCCTCGGCGTGCTTCTTCGCAATCGCCGAGTCCCCGCCCAGCATCCTCGCGACCTCGGCGATCCGTTCTTGTTGTGTCAACATTCTCACGTGTGTTGTTGTCCGGCCCCCCTGCGCCTCCTTGTACACGTGGTAGTGGTGGTCGGCCATGGAGGCGATCTGGTGCAGGTGTGATATGCAAAGAAGCTGGTGCGTGGAGGCCAGCGCGGCGAGCGCCTTACCCACCTCCTTGGCAAGCATGCCGCCGATGCCAGAGTCGATCTCGTCGAACACAAGGATGGGAATGCGATCGTGCGCAGCCAGCACGGTCTTAATGGCCAGCATGAGGCGCGAGATTTCGCCGCCCGAGGCGATCTTGACAAGAGGGAGACGCGGCTCGCCGGGGTTGGTGCGAACCAGAAATTGCGCGTCCTCGAGCCCGGTTGCCTGAGGGGAATCGTGGGGAACAAACTGCGTTTCCCATTCCCCTCCGCGAAACCCGAGCTTCGCCATCTGGGCGGCAATTGCCCTGTCGAAAGCGGCAGCCTGCTTCTTTCGAGCTCCGCTCAGCGCTGTGCCCGCTTTCACGCATTCTTCGCGCGCCGCAGTTTCTTGTTTTTCAAGCATTTCCCTGTCGGCCTCGATATTGACAAGAGCGTCGATGTCGGCCTTGAGCTCCTGTTCCTTCGCACGCAGGCCCTCATAAGTGCAGGCGTATTTCTTCTTTAGCCGCTGCAGTTTTGCGAGCCGGGCGTTGACGGCGTCGAGCTGCGAGGGATCGACTGCGGCCCCCGATCTTTCGAGATAGGCCCCGCAAAACGCTTCGAGCGCGGAAAACACCGATGCCGGCGCCTGCAAATCGGACAGCCACGGCAGGGCCGTCGCATCGTACCGGCCGAGCGTTTCCAGGTTCTTTCTGATCACGCCGATCTGGCGGCTGGGGGACGTTTCTTCGCCCGTAAGCAGTTCATTGATTTTGGAGACGCATTCGATCCGCTGGGCGGCGGACGACAGCAACCTCAGCTCTTCCTCGAGCCTCTCTTCCAGCCCGGCCGACAGGCCGAGCCCCACCAGCTCGTTATGGGCGAATTCGACGACCTCCCTTCGGGCGGCAAGCTCCGCGGCCCTGGTGTCGTGTGCGGCAAGTGCGTCGCGGGCCGCGACATACGCGGCGTACCGCAGACCGTAGTCCTGTGCCGGTCCGGCCACGCCGGGCAGGCCGTCCACGGTGCGCCGCGCATTCTCCTGGTCGAGCAGCGACTGGTGTTCGTGCTGGCCGTGAAAATCGACCAGGTTGTCTCCCACGCTCTTGAGGACCGACAGCGGAAGGGGCGCCTGGTTGATATACGCGCGATTCTTGCCGCTGCGGGAGATGACCCTGCGGACAATGCACTCGCCGTCTGTGACCGTAATGCTGTTGCGGGCAAAGAGGTCTGCAAGCGGTTTCCGCATCGCGGTAAGTGCGAATACCCCGCTCACCTCCGCCTCGTCGCTGCCGCTGCGGACCTGCTCGCTCGAGGCACGCTCGCCCAGGAGCAACCCGATGGCGCCCACGAGGATCGACTTGCCCGCTCCTGTCTCACCCGTGAATACCGAAAAACCGTCCGAGAACTCCACCTGGACGTCCTCGATAAGAGCGAGGTTTCGGATATGCAGTTCCCGGATCATTCCTCGGGGCTTTCGCTGCTCTTGTGGTCTTTGCCCCAGCCCAATTTGGAGCGCAGGAGGTCGAAATACGACCGCTGGGACAGTTGTACCAGGTTTGTCTGGTCGCCGCCGTAGGCGACAAGAAGTTCATCCCCGGTCTTGAGCCGCATGGTATCGATCCCGTCGGCGCTGAGGACCACCTCGGCATTCTCCTGGCTCACCAGAAGCCGCACCTGCTTGTCGCACGGGAGAATAAGCGGGCGTTCGGTAAGCGAATGCGGGCAAATGGGCGTGAGCAGGAACGCCTTTACAGACGGGTCTACAATCGGCCCGCCCGCGGCGAGCGAATACGCGGTGGACCCGCTGGGCGTGGCCACGATGAGGCCGTCGGCGACGAACTCGGAAATGTACTGGTCCCCGCACCACGCGCGCACCGACATGAGCTTCGGCTTGTCGCACCTGTTAATAAATACGTCGTTGAGGGCCCGCATGGTCTTCAATTCCACGCCGTCCCGTATCACCCTGGCTTCCAGAAGCATGCGCGCGGTCGTCCTGAAGTCGCCTTGTGCAATTCTGTCGAGGTCCGACTCAAGGGTTTCCAGCCCGATATCGGTGAGGAATCCCAGGCCGCCCGTGTTCACGCCGATAACCGGTTTGCCGGAAAAACCCGACAGATGCACCGTGAACAGAAACGTGCCGTCCCCTCCCACCGACACGAGTGCGTCGCTTTTGACAATAAGCTCCGCCTCGGTGGAGCAGATATGCGCCGTGCTGCGGACAGGGGACGCGAGCACCGGATGAAAAAACACGGGCAACCCGCTCCGCTCCGACCAGGCGAGAATCTGGTTGAGTGTGAAATCAACTTTCTGTGATTTCTTAAAGGCAATGATGCCGAAGGAGGTGATGGGTTTCATAGCACTTCCCCGATTTCTTTTTGATTCTACAAGAGAACTGGGCGCCTGCCGGTCGGCGCCGGTTCCACCCCTTCGGGTGCTTCAATGTGTCGTCCTCCAGGCTCGGCCGAACGGCCTCGGTGCCGGTCCGCCCTATGCCTTGCGGCCGGGTACCCCTTCGGGTACTTCCAAGGGTCGTCGGCCGGCGCTGTGCTTTAGCACACCTTCCGTCGTCCCTGGCGCAAAAACTCCCCGTTTTTTCCCTGAGGAATCCTGTACCAGTCAACCTACGGTTGCAAATATAAAAGCTTTCCGACCCGTTGATCACATCGACTTGCAAAACATCAAAGCCGGAAAGGCTAGGGTAAAAATGGAGATCTTCATAGCTGCCTTTTTCATTAACTGCTCTCCGTGGGTGCCCCCACGCAGCAGATTGATTCTTGCAACTGCACCTGCTAGGGGTGCACCAAAGAGGGGGTGTGCCACAAGACCCCGCAGACGCGCAAAGCGCGGCGAGGAAGCTTGGGGCCAGGGGGAAATTTCCCCCTTTCAAGAAAAATGCATTTAAACAATAATCTTGTCAAAATATAATTATTCCCTGAACTCGCATATCGAATTCAACATTTCCCCGAACCTTGGCCAGCGCCGCAGGATCGCCTCGTCGTTCACCGTAGTTTTTCCCATGCACCTGAGCCCTGCTACCGCAAAACCGGCGGCAAGGTGCGCGGGCAAGTACTCCACAAGATCGAAGCCGTCGAACTCGCGGCTTCCGTCAACAACGATGCCGTCGGGCATTTCGCCGTGGCGCGCGCCCAGGAGTTTGACGCAGGAAACAATCTGCGCGATTCCGTCCGGTTCGTCGTTCCTGAGATCGGCAAGCCCGCGAAACACCGATTGCCCTGCGCCGTACGCCGCAAGCACCACCATGGCGGGCAGTTGCGGAGCATAGTGGAACAACGGCACGCAGTCGACTTTCCTGCCGCTGTGGCCGAACTTCGTGAGCGTCACGGTCCCGCACGAGCCGAACGAGGTGGCGGCCGTTTCCTGCATGGCCACAACGCCGCCCATTTTCCTGAACAGCGACAGCGTGGCCGTGTTCCACGACTCCAGCCCCGCGTTTTCGATGATGAGGCTTCCCTTGGGGACTATGCATTTTGCCACGGCGATAATCGCGCAGAGCACGTCGTCGCCCGGCACCTGGATGTCCGGCCGGACGTCGTGCCGTTTGGAAAAATCGGCGGCAACGGTGAAGAGGAGGGGCTGGTCCGATTTCTTTCCGATTTGCAGGAAGCGCATCCTTCTCACCAGGGGGTCTTCGTTCTTGTCGCGCAGGTTGTTGGTAACCGAGATCTGGTACCCGAACGATGCCAGGCCGTGACGCACGGGACTGGCAAACACCGTATCGGTGGTGAGCGACAGTTGTTTGCCGAGACCGAGGGCGAGTCCCAGAATCGGGTGCACTTCGTCGATCGGCCTCACCGCCTCCCGCACCCGAAAGTTTTCTCCTCCGGCGAGCGAAAGAGACGTCTTTCCCTTCACGTCGCCGGTATGAAGGCTGCAACCGAGATCGGCCGCCAGCTTTGTCCATACTTCAAGCCGTGCCCTGGGCAGCGGATCCATGAGCATGGTCTTGCCGAGCCCAAGCAGCGCAAATACAACGAAATCGCGGTACGGAATTTCTTCGTACGGCAGCGTGATGACCGGCGCACCGGGGTCATTCGTGGGCTCCACGGAGCAGCTCTCGGCGCTGCAGGTGAAAGCCGCGTGTCCGGCGAGGATCTTTTCCCACCAGGACACAAGCGGAATATCGAGCAACGGAGAAATCTTCGCCGGTACTTTCGCGGCAAGCGCCATAACGATGCTCAGAAAAAATAGATCGCCCGACGGCGGAAGCCGCACCGATCCCTTGATCTCCTTTGCCGGTTTTATTTCCAACACGCTATTCCCTTTCCCACGCTGAAATGCCAAGGTTCTTAAAGAGCCCCGCCGCCCGCCGCGCAACGCTCCGCGTTTCGAATGCAAGCCGGATCGTGCCTGCTTCGTTTTCGCGCACCTTGAGCACTTCGATGTCCTTGATGTTGATGTTTTCCTTTGTGCATGCGTTCGCCAGAAGCGCGATCATGCCGGGTTGGTCCTTTACAATAACAAATACCTCGCTGAGCGCGCCGATGAACCCCTTGGTGGAACCGGGGATCTTCGCCCGCGTATCGGCCGCCGCTTTGAACACATCGTGGAGCCCGTCGCGCAACAGCTGCTCCTTGACGTCATTGAGCTCCGAGATAAAATCGTCGATGAGCGGTGCAATGCGCGCCTTGTTCGTCGATAGGATGTCGTGCCACATTGCATAGGGAGACGATGCGATGCGCGTCATGTCGCGGAACCCGCCCGCAGCGAGCGACAGGGCGCCGGGCACGCGGCCGTCCATGAGCGCCGCGGTATTGACAAGAGCAACGGCGACAAGGTGCGGCAGGTGGCTCACCGCCGCTGCGACGGTGTCATGGGTGTCCGGTGCAAGCACCACGTGCCTGCAGCCGAGGTTTTCGTCCAGAAATGCTCCAAAGCCGTCTACGGTGGTTCCGGGCACGGCGTTGCCAGGCGTCAAAACGTAGATCGCGTTCTGGAACAGGTAGGGATCCGCCGACGACGGACCGCGTTTTTCCGATCCCGCCATGGGATGGCCGCCGATAAAATAAACGTGCGAGGGCAGGCAGCGGCCCGCGGCTGCGACAATTTCGCTCTTGGTGCTGCCGACGTCGGTAATAATGCAGCCGGGAGGCAGGTTGAGCGTTCCCAACCTCTGGATAACGGAGATGATGGCATGGATGGGCGAGCACAAAAACAGGCACTCCGCTGATTTTACAATTGTGTCAAGCGAATCATACCCGAAGCCTTCGTCGATGCACCCGAGCTCAAGCGCCGTTGCTATGGCCGCGCTTGACGAAAGGCCGGTGATGCGCCCCTTAAATCCCGACGTCTTGAGCGCCAATCCGATGGAGCCGCCAAGCAGCCCCACGCCGCAGATGGTCACTGTTTTTGGTGTAAATGATGCCTGATCGTCTTTCATGCGCCGGGTATTGTCCTGTTGAGCAAATACAGCACTTCGCCCTTTTTGGTGAGCGGGATTATGGTGTCGCGGTAAAACCGGAGCATAACATCCGGGTTTATCACCTGCCTGCTGGTCCGGTTCACCCTGGCCTGCGCAAAATCGACTTTGTCGCGAATGCGCTCCATGATCCTGTCTTCCACGCCGGGCCGGGTCAGCAGCGCCAGAATCCCGCGCCGGTCATTATTCGTTATCAATACGCTATACCGCCGGGGATCACTGCGAAATTTGCTTTCGGCAACATACAGGGCGCCGTAGTGAATGCGCCGCGCAACGGCCTGCAGCGCATACACGTCGTGCTCCACGCTCGACCCGTAGTGGCCGTCGTCGCCTTTTCTGCAGATCCGGGGCACGAGGCGGAGGTATGCGGTCAGGATCTTATCTGTAACGTTGACCGCGTTGAAGTCTTCTATGCACAACCCGGTCGGCGGAAGCGACACTTTCCGCCTCGGCCTTGGCAGCCCTTTGCAAAACGGACGCTCCTCTGCGACGCAGAACCTGCCGAAACGGGCATCCATTTCCTCCTGGTATCGCAACCTGAGCGAAAAAAGGCTCTGCCGCTCCGCTCCGGAAAATCCGCTTGAACCGGGGCGGTAGGCGGAAGGATTGCGACAAAATTGCGCCCTGTCAATGAGCTTGAAGATGATTGTCTCCTCAAGCCCTTCGAGGAGCGTGGTAATGTGCGCGAGGTCGAAGGTGCCGGCGCCGGTCATGTCCAATCCGGGTTTATGTGGAGCAAACGTAAACACGTAATATAAATCTTTGCTGTTTGCCCCGTGCGGCCAATGAGTACGGTTTTCCCCACATTTATTATATTCTCTTCGTCATCTTATGCACCCCCCTACGTGATCTCCCCCGGAGGCCGCATGAAAATCGTCCTCATCGTATTTGCGCTCAGCCTCGCAATCGGTATAGGCGTTTTGTGGAACTTCGGCGCGTTTGCAAACGTGACCGTGGCGGAGAAAACCGTGCCTCGCCTGACCATTGTGTATGCCAGGCACACCGGCCCCTACAGGAAAATCCGGCAGGTGATCGACACGGTATACATGGACCTTCTGGCAAAAGAGAAGATCGGCGCGGCCCGTGCCTTCGGCCTGTATTACGACAATCCGCGCGAGGCGCCGGGGGAAAGGCTGCGCAGCCTGGGTGGATGCATCCTGGATGCGCCTGATGAATACAGGGCGGATTCGCTTCGGCGCAAGGGATATAAGGTGGCGGTGCTGCCGCAGTCAAGGGCCGTGTACGCGGAGTTTCCGCTCAAAGGCCAGCTGTCCGTTCTGTTCGGCGTGTTCAAAACCTATCCAAAAATGACAAATTACCTGCATGAAAAGAAGATTCCCTCCAGGCCCTTCATGGAGATCTACAATCCGGCCCTGAAAAAAATAGAGTATATGATGGAGTATGATGTTCCCATGGCAACCTACCTCGAAATGCTGAAATAGCAGGGTGCCGTATTTTTTCAGACCTTCTCCATTTTGAGCGATATAGTATATTTAACCGGAAGCTGTAACCTGTTGGTGGAGCACACACGAAGGAGCCAAGAGTCATGAGGAAAACGCTCGCAACACTCTCGGTGATGGCCATGTTGCTCGTTGTTCCGGCGGCGTGCAAGACCGGGCCGATGATTTCGGTTGACTCCGAAGAGGTCAACCTCGGCACGATCAAGCAGGGGTCAAAGCCGTCGGCAAAGTACGTGTTTAAGGTAAAGAACACCGGCGACAGCGTGCTTGTCATCAGAGACGTGAGGCCCGGCTGAGGGTGCACCGTGGTGGGTTTTGATACCACCATCCTTCCCGGTCGGGAAGGCTCAATAACACCGGAAGTCAACCTGTCGAAAGCGCACGGCGGCACGTTCAGCAAATGCGTGACCGTCACGTCGAACGCCAAGAACAAGCCCGAGATGCACTTGTGCGTCAAGATGACGCTCAAAGTGCCGCTCGCCGCAAACCCGGAGTACATCCAGATGAAGCGGGGAAAGTCCGGCGCGTTCGAAGTGGAATTCACGCTGACGACCGACAAGCCCGACCTCGCCATCAAAGAGGTCACCTTCAAGTCGTCGTCCCAGGGAACCGGCGCTGGCCAGGCCGCGTGGATGTCCTCGCTGCCCGACCACCTGATGTTCTTATTGACAAAACAGGACAAACCCACGGCCGACGGATCGTGGGATTACAAGCTCAAATTGACCGGCGACGTGGGCGACCTCAAAGAAAACAAGTTCGGCGAATTCGTCGTCGCCACCAATCATCCGGACGTGCCCGAGCTCAAATTGAACGGCCTCATCGACGTGAGCCCGGAACCCAAGAAGTAAGATCGTCGCACGCCATTGTTTGCATGAGCCGGGCTTTGAGTATCAAGGCCCGGCTTTTTTTTGCGGACCACGTGCAGGGGACTTCGGGGGCGGAGCAGATTGTGACATACAACTATATATTCGGCCCCGTGCCCTCCCGGCGGCTGGGGTTGTCGCTCGGCGTGGACATGGTGCCGGGCAAGGTGTGCACGCTCAATTGCGTGTATTGCGAATGCGGAAGCACCACCGAGCTTACCGCCGAGCGCAGGGAATGGGCGCCGGCGCAGGCCGTCATTGCCGAGCTTTCCGATTTTCTCGGGCACTCTCCCGCCCTTGACGTCGTCACCATAACCGGCTCGGGAGAGCCCACGCTCAATACCGGGCTCCACGAGGTGATAATGTTTCTCAAACAGGCGTTTCCGCGCTACCCGACGGCGCTCCTCACCAACGGGACCCTGCTGCATGTGGCCGAGGTAAAAAGCGCCGCCCTCACGTTCGACTACGTACTGCCGTCGCTCGACGCGGTCTCGGACGACATATTCTTTAAGGTGAACAGGCCGCACCCCTCTCTTGACAACCGGCGTATTATCGAGGGAATCGCGCAGTTCGCCCGCGAGTACAAAGGCCGGCTCTGGCTCGAGGTGTTTATCGTCCCCGGCGTCAACGATGCTCCCGACGAACTCGCCCGCATCAAAGATGCGGCCCTGTCAATTGCGCCCGACCGCCTCCAGCTCAACACGCTCGACCGGCCCGGGGCAAGCGCGTCGGTGCGGCCAGCCGCGCGCCGTGAGCTTATTGCCATAGCGGACTTCATGAGGCCCTTGCCGGTTGAAATCATATCGCGCGGATACGCGGGCCGCCCGGCCGGCTCCAGCGGCGACGCATTGGAATCCGCGATTGTCTCCACGGTCCGCCGAAGGCCGTCCACGGTGGAAGACCTGGCAGTCACCACGGGCCGCACCATCAACGACATCTCCGAGGCGCTGTCTCGTCTTTGCACCGGCGGCGCCGTTGCAACCGAGGTCGTCCAGGGCAGGGTGTTTTACAGGATCAAGTGAGCGCGGCCCGGGCGAGATTTTTCCCTTCACATTGCGGTTGACACAATTATACAATTAAAGTATCTCGTGCATTGACTTGGTGCGATTTAGTATTTTTGGTGTTGAAGAAAACCGTTTGAATCAGGGGGAATACCTATGCGGAAAGTTCTGGCGGCCGGAGCAGTCCTTTTTTCCTTGATCGGCTGCACCAATAATAATCAGATAACGCTCGTTAATGATGCACAGGAATCGATCATGTTCAATTTCCGCGCCACCGAATACGATGTGGAAAGCGGCGCATCAGAAACAATAAAGAACGTTCCAAACGGCGTGTATGCCTATAATACCACCTACACCTTACCCGCAGCAGCTACATCCTTTTCTGTTGCGGGCAGTGCCGGCAGCGGTAGCCTGACATTTGACAGAGAACAAACCCACCAGCTTCTCATATATTCTTCCACTCTAATAAGTGGTGCTTATACCCTCTATGTCAATCAAACGTCAACCGACACTGTAGGCGCGGTAGGAATGATAGTCGGACCGAAGTAGCATTTACCTCCACCCACCTTGCCTCAACCGCACCAGAGTGGCGCCTTCCCCGCCGTCCTTCGGCGCAGCAGCGGTGAAACTCTTTAACCGCGGATCATTTTCCCCTTCCAGGTAGCGCAGCACCGCGGTCTTGAGCACCCCTGCCTCGCCAGGCGCGGAATGGAGCCCGTATCCGTGGACCACAAGCAGTTCCGCAATGCCGCGGTGTGCGCATTCATCAATCGCATCGCGCAATGCCGCAAGGGCGGGGCCGACCGTCATGCCGTGGAGATCGAGAGTCTTTCGCATGCTCCCGCGCTTCGTTGTGCCCACGGCATTCTTTTTCTTCTTCATGCCGGGCGATGCGGCAGCGTCCTTGTCACGAACCCCGTACCGTGCAAGATGGTCAAGAATGATTTTTCTGGGGTCGGCGATCATGGCTTGGCTGATTTCCAAATCGGAGGGAAAGTTGCGCTCCTCGCCATTTGCTACTTTTTGTGAAGTGGCCAATGGCGGCCCGAGGCCTGCGGCCGAGACCTGAAGGAGGGCCGACCCGAGCGCAGCGAGGGAAACGCCCAACCTCCTTGCATAAGTCTAAGAAACTGTACCCCGATGGAAGCCTTATTGTTTCGTCAACTTCTTCATCTCATCAGTAATGTACCTCACGTGCTTCAGTTCCTCCTGCAAAATTCTTCCCACATCGTTCTTCCCGAGTGTCTCGGGCACCAGGTTCAGAAAAGTGGAATACAGCACCACCGAGTCCTTTTCAAACGTGAGCGCCATGGAAAAGGCGTCGATCGCGGTCTTGCAGCGCGATACCAGCCCGGGGATGTCGGCACCGGCCTTGAAAATATGCGTGTCGGCCGCCGCCCTGAGGTACAGCGACAGCTCGTCTTGGGGATCGTAGGAAAGGTGCTCGCGCTCTTTTTCGGGAAGGCCGGCCCGCAGCTTCGAAAAAAGTTCTATGTGCTTGGCCTCCCATTTGGCAAGGCGCCCGAGGAAATCCTTCACCGTTGCCTGCTGCGACGCGTCGGCCGCGGCTTCATAGAATGTCTTCCCGTTCTTCTCTATCTGGACGCCGATGTCATAAATCTCGTCGGCACTGTATGAGAGCGCCATGTGCTCCTCCTCGGATGATGGTTTCCCGTTTCGTTGTCAGGTTGGGGCGCACGCGGAGGCGTACCGGTCGAAATCGATCCACTCGGCCTTGATCGCGGACTTCGGCATCGCGCCTTTCTCGTACACGTCGCATGGCCCTTTGTCAAGAATCCCGTCCAGCACGCGCCACGACAGTTCGGTTTCCTCGCCGTTCACAAACAGCGTATGGTCGCCGCGCACCGCGTCGAGCAGCAGCTTCTGATAGGCTTCCGGGATTTCGCCGGCGAACGCATCGTTGTAACAGAACGTCATCTGCGTGTCGGTAAGGCGGACGTCGGTACCCGGATTCTTGCTCGACAATTTGACGACGATGCCGGGAGCGGGCTGGATGTTGAACACGATGAGATTGCTCGAAAGCGCGCCGGAGGCATTGTACAGGGTACGCGGCAGCGCTCTGAACCTGATGCCGATCTCGGTGCCCGTGCGGTGGAGCGCTTTCCCCGTGCGGATAAGCACCGGCATGCCGCGCCACCTGTCATTGTCGATTGCAAGCGACAACTCGGCAAAGGTCTCGGTGGTCGAATCCGGAGCGACGCCTTTTTCCGAGAGATATCCCCGGTACTGGGCCCGGCGGCACTGCCGCACCGAGAGCGCGCGCAACACGTCCATCTTGCGCCTGCGGATTTCTTCTGCGTCAAGTGCTGCCGGCGGCTCCATGGCGATAAGGCACAACAGCTGCATCAAGTGGTTCTGCACCATGTCGCGGAGAATACCCGCCTTGTCGAAATACTGCGACCGCTCCGACACCGTGTATTGCTCGCATGCGTTGATTTGTATCGATTCCACATGCCGGCTGTTCCAGACCGGATCGAACAGGGAATTGGCAAACCGGAACACGAGGATATTCTGGACCGCTTCCTTGGCAAGGTAGTGGTCGTTCCGGAAAATCTGCGACTCGCCGAAGAACCGGGTAAGCTCGCGGTTCAACAGCGCCGCGGATTGGAAATCGGAACCGAATGGTTTTTCGATAATGATGGAGGCTTCCCTGCCGAATCCTTCGGCCACGAGTTCACCCGCCGTGCGGGCATAGGCATCGGGAGGCAGTGCGAAAAAGAAGATGAGCCGTGAAAACTCGCCCCGCGAGGCGAGGAATTTCCTGAGGCCGGCAATTCCCTGATGATACGTGAGCAGCCCGGCAAACTTGCCGGAAACGCCGAATCGGTTCCGGAATTGTTCGTCGGTGAATGCAGTGCGGCCTTCGCCGGTAATAAGAAAGCAGTCGCCCAGCTCGCCGCGCTGGTGCAGCCGGTGCAGGGCGGGAACAAGCTTCTTTCTTGTCAAATCACCCGATGCGCCGAGGATAACAATCGCATTGCACGCCATGGTCATTGCTTCCGTCTATTTCGATGTGCGCATCCCGGCACGCGGGCCCCGGTGCGCTGCCTGCATCCGCTGCAGCGCGAGTCGGAGCACCACTGGCACAAAAGGCAATCCGCACACGGGTGTTTCTTCGCCGCAGCACTCTTTGTTAAGGACTTTCCTGTGCCTGCCACGCCGCGCCTATTCCACGGTAAAGTCGTCTTTGCCGACTCCGCATTGAGGGCAGGCCCAATCGGACGGGATGTCCTCGAACGGCGTTCCGGGAGCAATCCCGGCGTCCGGGTCGCCTGAAGCAGGATCGTAAATCCACCCGCACGCGTTGCAGACATAGCGCTTCATCCATTCCTCCTAGTAAGAATAAACATCTGGCAAAGTTCAATTTGTATTATTTCGTTACCAACTCACCCCATCGCCCCAGCCCCTCTTCCCCTATCTTGACAAGAGAGGTGAAGAGGCGTGCCCGAAGGGCGGGGAGTTAGGGTGAATTACCAGTTTTCCGCCAGCACTTCAAAATACGCCTGAGGATGATTGCACGCCGGACAATTCTTGGGCGCCTCGGTTGCTTCGTGAATGAAACCGCAGTTGCTGCACCGCCAGTACACCTTGCCGTTCTTCTTGAACACGGTTCCCTGCTCCACGTTGGCCAATAACGCGCGGTATCGCTTTTCGTGCTGGGCCTCGGCAACGCCTATCATCTTGTACATGGTTGCCACCTCGGGAAACCCTTCGTCAACCGCGGCCTTTGCAAAGGAAGGATAGAGAAGCGTGTGTTCCTCGTGCTCGCCCGCCGCACTCGCGGTAAGATTCTCGGCGGTCGTGCCGATTTTCCCGGCAGGGTACGATGCGGTGATATCGGCCGAACCGCCCTCGAGGAACTTGAACATGCGTTTGGCGTGTTCTTTCTCGTTTTCCGCGGTTTCTTCGAAGACGTTGGCGATCTGGACAAACCCTTCTTTTTTCGCAACGCTTGCAAAATACGTGTACCGGTTGCGCGCCTGGGATTCTCCCGCAAACGACGCGCACAGGTTCTTTTCGGTCTTTGTTCCTTTAAGGGGTTTCATCGGCGTGCCCTTTCTTGCAGAGGTGTCAATGGTTAAGACGCAGGTCACAAAAATACCTTGGCCCTTGGACGGTGATCAAGGAAATAAGGGGAATCAGCGTGCAGTCGATACAACAAATCGAGCCGCCACCTCTTCCGCCGCCAGAACCTTCTCCAGCGCGGTCCTGTCGCCCTCGTCAATCTGAAGCGCAATGCCGCATTCGGCGGTGATTTCCCGCGGAACGGGGATGGCTTGGCAGGAAATCCTGCTGCGCCTGCACGCGCGCTCCGCGGCGATGGCCGCACGCGTGGATTCGAAAAGGACGATAAGGTTCATTCGTCGTTACGGCCGCACCACGCTGCCGGCGTTGCTGAGCGTTTCGAGGATGGTGTACATGTTCGACACGGCGCCCACCCGAAGCTTGCTCTTGACATTAAAGTAGTCGAGGCAGGTGCCGCAGGCCAGGATCGCAATTCCCATGCTTTGAAGCTCCGCAAGCGGTTCAATGAGCGCTGAGCCCTCCACCACAAGGTAAGCACCTGTGTTGTAGAAAACCAGGTGGCTCGGCAGCGGCGTTACATCCTTGATGGTATTCACAAATGCCTTCAGGAGTATCGCCCCGAGCTCGGGCGGGCCGCTTCCCATGGCGTCGCTTGAAAAAACAATCACGTGCGGTCTGCGGGGAACCTCGGGACCGCAATAGGCTTTCTCGTCGCCGGCGACAGCCTCCTTGTGAAGTTTTGTCATGGTGAGGGTAAACACGGCGCCTTCCTGCGAAAGCGAAACCGCCACGCCGTTGTCTTTGCAGAACCGCTCCACGTTCTGCCGCGACGTATCGTTGTCAACAAGGAGGGCCACCCGCCCGCCGGGCGGAAGCTCATTGAGGGCTTTCTTTGTCAGAATGAGCGGCTTGGGGCACACCATGCCGCGTGCGTCAACAGTATTCATGTGACATCCTTCGCGCTTTGCGCAAAATACGTTTTCACAAGTTCCGCCCGCGCCTCCCTGCATTCGTCGCGGGTAAGGGACTTTCGGCACCACGTCTGCAGGTGCGCAGGCAGCACAAACAGGGTGAGACGGTTAAGGCCGTCTATAGTGCATTTGTCAAACAGGTTGCACTCGATCCCGGTTCGCAGTGCGCTCGAAAGGTTGAGGAACTCGTCCACGCCCAGGAACGCCGCCTCCCGCAGACTTCCCCACGAACCAAGGATTGTGTCGGAAAGCTCCCTCCGCCGCTCCGCAAGCAGGCGCTCACGCGCCTTGCGCTCGAATTCCACCACGTTCTTCAACACGCCCGCGGCATCATCGACGAATTCCGCCTCGCCCGCCCCCATGGCCGCGCACTTCGACAGCTGGAACAGGTTACCTGCCTCCGGCGGATTGCCGCCGAAAAATCCCCGCGTCGAAACGCCCGCGCTGCTCGCCCTCTGCAGCACGCCCTCGATGCTGCGCGTGAGCACAAGGCCGGGTAAATGCATAAGGGCCGAAACACGCAAACCGGTTCCGGCATCGGCGGGGCAGCTGGTGAGAAATCCTTTGCGGTTATCAAACGCAAAGTCGAGGCGCGTGCCCACCGTGTCGTCGATCGCGTCGAGCACAGCCCACAGTTCCCGGGGCCGGAGCCCGGCATCGAGCCCTTGCAGCCTCAGGTGGTCTTCCTCGTTCACCATAACGCTGATGCGGCGGCTTTCGTCGTGGATAATGCCGTGGCCGCCGTCACCCGACGCGAGTTCTCCCGTGGCGAGCCGTTCCTCAACGAACAGTTCTTGCTGCCTCTTGTCAATCAGACCGAACGACACGGCGCTGTACGAACCGCATTCGGCGGTTGCACGAAACACGTCAGTCACTTCCTCAAACACCTGCGTCCGCTCGAACAGCGAGGCGCGCAGGGGGAACCGGTGGTGCGCAAGGTTGCGCGCAAGGCGGACGCGCGTGGAAATCGCCACGTCGTTGTCCGGCCCCCCGCACGAAAGCCATGCGGGCATTTTGTGCGTGAGAACCGATTGCATCATAAAGGAGCGTCGGGCGGCGACGCTCCCGCATCGTGTATGGCGTCGCGCAAGAGTGCGGCGAGCTCGAACTCCTCCCGGGATATCGCGGCGGACAATTCACGGCGCATTCGTTGCAGCTCTGCGCCGGCCAGGAGGTTTGCGCCGCGCCGCGAATACCGTTTGCCCTTGTGCACAATCGCGCCGTGGACCTGCATCAGAATCGCCTCAATGTCCTTTTCGAATTCTTCATAACAACGCGCGCACCCGAGCCGCCCGGTGGACTTGAACTCCGAGAATTTCAGATGGCAATGGCCGCACTCGCGCGCGTCTTCCGACGCCTCAGCCTGCCCGGCGGCCTCGGGCTGCGAAAGGGTTTGCAGGTGAATTTCCTGAAGCAAACCGTCTTCACGAACCTCGACCATGATGCCTTTTTCGCGCGCGCACGTTTCGCACAGGTGGAAAACCGTGGTATGGTTGCCGGCAATCCGGGTGATGTGGACCGTGGCGGGAGAGACGTGGCAGTGTTCACACGGGGTCATGATAAGAATTCCTTTGTTAACTATTTTGAGACCGGCCACCGCCGAAGGCGGGGCGCCCAATTTCTTTTATTGTGACAAACGTATTGTTCACCCCTTACTTACTCACTATCTTCCCGTCTTCAATGTAAATCGTCCGGTGCATCCCCTCCGTCAATTCCGGATTGTGCGTTGCAACGAGAAACGTCTGTTTCATCTCTTTATTCGCCTTCCGAAACAACTCGAGCAGGAGCCGTGCATTCTGTTTGTCTAGATTGCCCGTTGGTTCGTCCGCCAGAATGAGCGCCGGCTCGTTAAACAGCGACCGGGCCAGCGCCACGCGCTGTCGCTCTCCGCCGGACAGCTCCGAAGGATAGTGGCTCCCCTGGCGCGAAAGTCCCAATACATCGAGCAGCTCCCGGCCGCGGTCCGCGCACCGGCGGGCGGTCTTGCCCGCGATAATACCCGGGATCATCACGTTTTCGAGGGCCGTAAAATCCGGCAGCAGGTGGTGGAACTGAAACACGAACCCCAGTGAAAGGTTGCGGAACGCGGCAAGCTCCCCGGCCGACATTGCGCCGAGCAGCGTGCCGTTGATGCGTACGTCGCCGGACGTGGGCCGGTCCAGGCCGCCCAGGATCTGCAGAAGCGTAGTCTTGCCCGCTCCCGACACGCCCACCAGCGACACCATTTCGCCTTTGTCTATTACAAACGAAGCGTCTTTGATCACATCGAACGCGCCGGCTTCGTCCACGAACGTCCTTGTCAAACTTGAAACTGCCACCATGTTCATGCGCGTCCCCTACTCTATCCGGATGCTTTCCGCGGGCAGCACGCGCGAGGCGCTCCACGCCGGATACAGGGTGGCGAGGAAACAGATGATGTTTGCCGTAATGTAAATGCCGACAACATCGATCCAGCGGGTAAACACGGGAAGCGTGTCGATGAAATAAATGTCGCCCGGCAGCGGGATAAACCGGTAGTGAAACTGCAGGAAGCACAGCCCCACCCCGAACGCCACGCCGAGCGTGGAGCCGAGCACGCCGATCACCACGCCGTTGAACATGAAGATCCGCATGATGGACCCGCCTGTTGCGCCCATGCCCATGAGGATGCCGATCTCGCGCCGTTTTTCGATTATCATCATGACAAGCGACGACACGATGTTGAACCCGGCGACGAGGATGATGAGCGATATCACGATGAAGATCACGTACCGCTCAAGGCGCATCCATTCGAACAGCGACTTGTTCTGCGATTTCCAGTCGATGGAGCGGTACGGGTACCCGCCGAGCGTGTCCTTGACGGCGCGTGCAATCGCGTCGGCTTTGAACAAGTCGGCGGTTCGTATCGCAATGCCTTCCACGCCTTTCATCGAGAACAGGCTTTCGCACGAGCGGATGGAAACGTACACGAGATTGAGGTCATATTCGTACATACCCGTCTCGAAAATGCCGCGCACCACGAACCGAGCCATCGGGATCGAGGTGATCTCGCCGCTCGCGGCTTCGTCGGTGAGCCCGCCCACCACCACTTCCGCGCCGGGCCGAACGCCCATTTTGTCGGCCATGCCCATGCCGATCACGATGCCGGGCAGTTTTCTGTTCTTGGTTGACACGGCAGAATCGAGCGCGAAGGTCCCGAACATCATCTTGCGGCCCACTTCGGTGACCGTCGTTTCGGTGGCGGCTTCCGCGCCCATGATCATCACGCCTTCCTTGACGGATTCGTATTCTATGCCGCCCTTTTCCATGATATAGGGAGTGGCCGCAACCACGTCCGGGCACTTGAGGATGCGCAGGCGTAGCGAATCGTAATTTACCACGGGCCTGCTGTAGTACTGGAGGATCTTGGCGTGCGCCGTGATGCCCACGATCCGGTCGCGCACTTCTTTTTCGAACCCGTTGGCAACGGAGAGCGCCACCACGAGCACCAGGGACCCGAGGAAAACGCCCGCCGCGGATGTCCAGGTGATGAATGAAATGAACCCCATCCTGCGCTTGCCGCGCAGGTATCGCATGGCGATAAAGAGTTCCATGGAACGCGCCATTAGTATTCCGGCCTCATGAGCGGAAACAAGACCACGTCACGCAGGTTTGAAGCATTTGTCAAAAGCGCCGTTACCCGGTCGATTCCCATGCCCCAGCCCGAAATGGGCGGCATGCCGTATTCCATGCACAGCAGGAAATCGTTGTCCACCTCCATGGCTTCCATGTCGCCGTGCGCGCGGGCTTGCGCCTGCTCTTCGAACCGCTGCGCCTGGTCGAGAGGATCAACAAGCTCCGAATAGGCGTTGACAATTTCCCACCCGTTCACCACGAGCTGGAAGCGGTCGACGATGAGCGGATTCTTGTCGTTCTTCCGCGCCAGCGGCGACAGATCGAGCGGATGGTGGATCACGAAGACGGGATTGACAAGCGCAGGGCGCGAAACCTTCTTGTACAGCAGGTCCACCAGGTTTCCCCGGCCCGCATGCTTGATATCCACGTCGTCCTCAAACGTAATGCCCTTCGCCTTGATTTGCGCAAGCAATTCCTCTTTTGCGGCGCACAGGTTGATGTCGATGCCGCAGTCCTTGAGGATGAGGTCGCGGAAGGAAATCCGGGGCCACGCGCCGTCAAAGGAAATCTGCGTGCCTTCGTAGCTGAGCGTGAGGCCGCCGTTCACCCGGCTCAGAAGGTGTTTGAGGAGTTTCTCAGTAAAATTCATGTTGTCTTCGTAGTTCCAGTAGGCGCAGTAGTATTCGAGCAGCGTGAAATCCGGCAGGTGCGAGGCGTCGAGGCCCTCGTTGCGAAAGCAGCGCGCGAATTCGTACACGCGCTCGAACCCGCCGGCAATCGCCCGCTTGAGGTAGGTTTCCGGCGCAATGCGCAGAAACACATCGATGTCGAGCGCGTTGTGGTGAGTGATGAACGGCCTTGCAAGCGCACCGCACGCCTTGTTGGCAAGCACGGGCGTATCGATCTCCATAAATTCATTTGCGTCGAGAAACTCGCGGATGGTCCGGATTATCTGCGTTCGCTTCCTGAAGCGGTCCATGTGCTCGGGCGAGGTAATGAGGTCCAGGTACCGCCTGCGGTACACTAGCTCCTGGTCGGTGAGGCCGTGGAATTTTTCCGGCAGGGGCCGCAGCGATTTGGACAGGAAGGTCCACCGGCTCACGTCGATGGTCTTCTCGCCGGTCCTGGTGGTGATGATCTCTCCCTCGATCCCCACGAAATCGCCCATGTCAACGGCCTTCATGAACAGCTCGAACTGCTGCGGCAGTTTGTTCTTCTGCAGCGCGAACTGCATGCTGCCCGAACAGTCGAGCAAATGGCAGAACGTGAGCTTGCCGAAGCCACGGATGGCAGTGACTCGGCCCGCGGCCCGAACCGGTTTCGTGCCGTCGGCTAGAGCCTTGGCATCCGCGAGCAGGTGCGTTTTTTCAAAACGCTCCGCGTACGGCAAGACTCCGGCATCGCGGAGCAATTTCAGTTTCTCTATTCGTACCGCTCTCTGGTCGCTTGGCGCTCCGGCAAGTTCCACGGAATACTGCTCCTTACGGTGGGTAGATTGTAAACGGGTTTCCAAGGCAATCCGCATGCAAAGACTATCAAAAATACTTGATTCGGAGCTGCAAACCGTGAGGAATGTTTGGAGGGAGGATGGATGTGGGTCTAAAGTTTCTCCGGGCCGGGCTGCGCCCTTGCCGCGGACGCGCCGGAAAACTGCCGTATGGCCTGCAGGTATTCTTCTTCCGGGTGTGCGCCCGTAAAGGACGCCACCACTCTTCTGTTCTTCACGAACACCACATACGGAATCCCGCTGATTTGGAATGCCTGGCCGGCCTCCGGTACCTGGTCGACGTTGATCCGGTAGAAAGTGACCCGGCCTTTATTTTGCGAGGCAATCTTGTCGAGCGTAGGCGCAAGCGCCCGGCACGGACCGCACCAATCCGCCCACAAGTCGAACGCGATGAGAGAATCGCGCGAACTGTCCATGACGGTTGCGACTTCCGCGGCAGTCAATAATGAAATCATTTCGGACGCTTGGTCGCCGCCGGATCTGTTGCAGGAGGTGAGGCCGAGAATAAGGACGAAGAAACACCACGGCACGAGTACGCGGTATTTAATGAAGACGGTTTTGCGGATCATGCACTGAATATAATCCCCGAGTCCGGACCCGACGTAACAAAAATCCCTCTGTACGCGGCTACCCATCTCTCGCCCAGCCTCCGTACCACGGGCCCGCTGCCGATTTACGAAAGCGACAGCGCCCCAACATACACATTTTCCGGCTGGACGCCCACGTACTCCCTGGTGATTCTCCCGTTTATGAACACGATCACCGTCGGGATGGCCGTAACCCCGTACCGGCTTGGGATTTGGATGTTTTCATCCACGTTCATCTTGTACACCGCCGCCTTTTCTCCCACCTGTTGGGCGACCTTTTCCAGAACAGGCTCCACAGCCCTGCACGGCCCGCACCACGGCGCCCAGAAATCGACCAGCACCGGTACCGTCGATTTGAGAACGTCGGTTTCAAAATTCTTGTCGGATGTTTCCTTTGACATTGCACGCTCCCTCGTTAGATATACGGCCAAGAAGGATTATTACTCCGGCAATTAAGTACAACTGCCGCACATTTTGGGCATTTATTAGTGCCGGAGTAATAAGAACTCAAAAATCGTGCCAAAACTGGGCTTCGCGGCGTTCCACCGGGAACCCTTGAACTCCGGCCCCAGATGGTTTCGCGAAAACGGCAGAATCATTCGGGGTCCTTATTCTTCGTGAACATGCCGTTGCATTTTATTATGTTTCTTGTATCAGGTGCACCCGGCAACCGTGAGGCCGTGCAGACAGTGAGACGGTATTCTGCCGGTCAGTTGAATGGCACGAGACGTGCAGTTCGCAATAATCCGTCCAGCAATCCAAAGGAGGCTTTCGTGATCTCAAAGAAAATGGAAGAGGCCATCAACGGCCAGATCAACAACGAATTGTATTCGGCATACCTCTACGCCGCAATGTCCGCAGATTGTTCGTTTAAAGGGCTCAAGGGATTCGCCAACTGGTTCATGGTGCAATACCACGAGGAAATGCTGCACGCCATGAAGTTCTACGAATATGTGATCAAGATGGGCGGCAAGGTGAGGCTGCGGGCGATCAAGGAACCCCCGTCCGAGTTCAAATCGCCCATGGACATGTTTCAAAAGACACTGGCGCACGAGCAATTCATCACCCAATGCATCGGCGAACTGGTTGAGCTTGCCAAAAAGGAAAAAGACCACGCGTCCGAGGTCTTCTTTCAATGGTACGTCACCGAGCAGACCGAGGAAGAGGAAAACGACAACGACATCATCGCCCAGCTCAAGCTCATCGGAAGCGACACGGCGGCGCTCTATCTACTTGACAAAGAAAAAGCTGCCCGGATCACCACGGTGCCCACCGACTTCTCCAAGGGCGTTGAGGCCGCCATGAAGGCCGCAGGCGGCGCGTAAGATTGGGTTCGATCAACATTCTTCACGAAGAGGAGGCGAGGAGCCGCTCATGAACACGATTGATCTTGCCAAGAATATTGAGTTGGAAGGCAAGGCTTTTTACGAAAAACTTGCCGCAGACTCGCCTATCCCGGCGCTGTCGGGCATCTTCTCACTGCTTGCCAAAGAAGAACAACAGCACTACAACGTGTTTGATGCATGGGAAAAAGAGAACCGCGGCTCGGCACCCGCGGCGGGCACCGCGGGTGCCGAGGCAAAACGCATATTCTCCCGCCTATCGGTCCCCTTCACCCTTCCGCAGGTTGCGTACGATTATGGACGCGCCTACGGCACGGCGCTCGACATGGAGCGCAAAAGCATTGCATTGTACGAGAACATGCTGGCCGAATCCGTATCCGCGGATGACAAGAAGGTCTTTTCCTTCCTCATTTCCGAGGAGCAGAAACACGAGCATCTGGTGGAACATCTGCTGGAGTTCGTGAACGAACCGAAAGAATTCCTGGAGAATGCGGAATTCAATCACCTGTGAGATTGCGGTCAAAACGAGAAAATGATTATCGGTACGGTCGTCACCGCCGTGTACCCGTAGGAAACATTTCTCGTCTGGTTATTCACGTCTCTGTCGTTTGCCGCGGCAAGGGTCATCCAGAGCGCGGCGGCGGTAACGCCCATGCCCACATAACGGTGGATGGTTCGCAGCAGGGGATAATTGTCCTGCGGTCCGAAAATCGCAAACGCGCCGATGCCGGAATTGGCGGCAAGAAGACAGATTGTGGCGATGGAGGGAACCTGCGTTGCGGCGGACCTGGTGTCCTGCAGGCACCGGATTGACGTATACAAACCGGCGCCTTCGATAATCGGCAACGTAATGAAGTGGACCTCCTTTTTCCAGGAGAACGCGGAAACAACGAACATCAGCAGTACCAGCGTCGAGTTTCGCATCGTTTGTAACTCCTTGTGCAGGGACGGTTCCGCCCGGCCCGGTTTTGATGTATGGTTACAATGATTATACAGTGGCTCTTTCGAATATTCCAAGGTGATTTATCCTTCAAGGGAGGAGCATTGTCAGCGCGGACCGCGCCGGCGCGCAGGACGGGCGGCCGGCAGTGCGTTTGATCGTCCTTTGACCGCGGTCGCCTCGTACCTTCACTTCACCGGAGCGCTCCCGAATGCCATTCGATCTTCTGTCAACCGTCGAATACGGCGGTTGCTCCGCCAAACTTCCGGCCCAAAAACTGTCGGAAGCGCTCAAAGACCTGCCCAGGATCGCAAACGAGAACCTGCTGGTGGGCATTGAGACACACGACGATGCGGGCGTGTATAAATTGACGGACGACCTTGCGATCATCCTGACAACCGATTTTTTCCCGCCCGTCTGTTCCGATCCCTATGAATTCGGCCAGATCGCGGCGGCAAATGCGCTGTCGGATGTTTTTGCCATGGGCGGCACGGCGATCGCCGCGCTTAACCTGTGCATGTTTCCGTCCGCGAAAATTCCGCTTGCGGTGCTGCACGACATCCTTCGCGGCGGCTTGCAGAAAATCGACGAGGCGGGGGCCGTGGTCGCAGGCGGCCACACGATCGACGATTACCCTCCCAAATACGGCCTTGCCGTCACCGGAACCATTCACCCCGACCGCATCATCACCAACAGCAGGGCCAAGCCGGGCGACACCCTTCTGCTTAGCAAGCCGGTCGGCAGCGGCGTGATCGTGGCTGGCAGGCGAATCGGAGACATCGGCGACGCGGATTACCGGGCGTGCCTCGACACCATGAAACAGCTCAATAAGGCCGGCGCGGAGGTCATGCAGGAATTTGAAGTCCGCTGCGCCACCGACATCACCGGCTTTTCTCTGCTCGGTCATGCCCTGCGCATGGCTTCTGCAAGCAACGTGACCCTGGAAATCGACAGCGAAGAAGTCCCGGTCCTTGCCGGCGCCTACGACCTTGTCGAAAGCGGCTGCATACCGGGCGCCGCGTTCCGCAACCTTGAGTTCGTCGAAAAAGAATGCCTGTTTGAAAAGGATGTTGACTATTCGATGAAGATGCTGTGCCTTGACGCCCAGACATCCGGGGGCCTGCTCATGTGCGTGGCCGAGGAATCGGTGGCGGAAGTGAGAAAGAAACTTATTGATAAAGGCTACTCCAGGGCGGCAATTGTGGGGCGGGCAACGGAGAAGCGTCAAAAGAGCATCGTGATAAAAGAGTGAAAACCATGAACGGATCTCCAGTTTCGCGAAGCGGATCATGAACAACGCCCAGCGATTTATCAAGGGGCAATCCGCGGCGGACGGCGTCGTGATGGGTGCCGCCGTTGTGAACTCCGCCGCCGGCGGCGATGCGGGCGTGAACCCGGTTGACGCGTGCACGGTTTACACTCTCGATCATTTTCTTCGCGCGGTGCAGCAGACGCGCGATCAGCTTGTCCGCTTTCAGCAGAGTCTGCAGGAACGGGTGCTGGAGTCCGTGTCGCAGATATTCGCAGCCCATCTCGCGATCCTCGAGGATGCCGAGTTTACAGGCAGGATTCGCGCGAAGATCGAGAGCGGCACGCCGGTTGTCGAATCCATCAACGGCGTCAGAGACGAGTACGCCGCGTTCTTCTCCCAAAGTCCAAGCGCCAGCCTCAGGGAAAAAGTCCTGGATCTCACCGACCTCGCAAACCGCATCCTGTGGAACCTAGCCAACCCCGAAACCGCAAAATCGACCGCCGATTATCGGGGAAAGGTCCTTGTCGTGTCGTCGTTGTTTCCATCGGACATCCTTCGGCTTGTGGCCCAAAAAACCGAAGGCATCATCCTGACCGGAGGCGGCGTCACGGCGCACATTTCCGTCCTCGCGCGAAGCCTCGAGGTTCCCATGGTGCTTGCGGATGCCGCGCTTCTGGGCGACGTTGCCCCAGGAACACCCCTGCTTCTGGACGCGCACCAGGGATCGATTTACGTCAATCCGGATGCCACGGTTCTTGCCGGTTACAAAACCCTGCTGGAAACGCGCGGCAAGGCATTGCCCGGCGAGCGCGATGTGCTGCCCCAGACGCACACAAAGGACGGCCGCCGCATCCGACTGCTGGCAGCCGTGGGGCTTGTGAGCGAGGCGCGAATCGCGCGCGAACTGCAGGCGGAAGGCATCGGTCTTTACAGAAGCGAAATGCCGTTTCTTATCCGCAACGGGTTTCCGACGGAAGACGAACAATACGACGTGTATCGCAGGGTGATGCGGGAAATGGACGGCCGCGACATCGTGTTCCGCACGCTCGATATCGGCGGCGACAAAATCCTCAGGTACTTCCCCGCCCGGGCGGAATCAAACCCTTTTCTCGGCCTTCGCGGCATCCGGTTTACCTTTCGCCACCGGGAGATTTTCGACACCCAGGTACGCGCGCTGTTGCGCGCCGGCTTCGACCGCCCCGTAAAAATCATGTTCCCGCTCGTGCCGTCAGTCGACAGTTTCCTTTACGCCAAAAGTATTGTCCAAGGCCTTGCCGACGATTTGAAGTCCCGTAACGTTCCGCACCAATCCGCGCCCGAGATAGGCGCAATGGTCGAACTTCCGTGCGCCGTCGGGATTGCGGATGAATTGGCGGCCGAAGCGGATTTCCTTTCCATCGGCACCAACGATCTGGTGCAATACATGCTTGCAATAGACCGCACCAACGAACAAATGGCCGACTGGTACGTGCCGTGGCATCCGGCAATCCTCAGGGCGATTGATACGGTGGTACGGGCGGCCCGGGAACACGGCAAGCCCGTATCCCTGTGCGGGGACATGGCCGGCGCCCAGGAACTGATCCCCGCACTTATCGGAATGGGAATCAGTGCGCTCACGGTCCCGCCGAGAAAAATTCCCCAGGTGCAGAAGGCGGTGATGGGGATCGATGCGGAGGAAGCAAAGGGGCTGGCGAAGAAGGTCCTGGAAAGCGGGACGGTGGCCGAGGCGGCTAGGTTGATCGGGGTGAAATGGGAGGTGGGGTATTGAGGGGAACGAGGGATGATGATGCGGTGCCGATTGGACAAGGGTGACTATTTGCACCTTCACAAATTCGCACGACAGCCTGCATGAATTAAACCATTGTGGTACGGTCATCCCTGATCGCGCAGCGTTACGGAAGAGCACCGTCGAGAACGACTGGCATACGGTTTAAAAAAAAAGCCCACGCCTCTTGCAAGGCGGGGGCTTTCTTGCCTTGAACTTACCTGCTGGCGTCACCTCCAGCTCGGGCAATACCTCGACAAAGTGGCAGTGCAATACTTTGAATTTGTTTGATCGATTGCACCATAGTCTGTGCTCGCCACTGCCGATCCAAAACTAGTAGCTACCATCGCTCGGCCCACAAAAGCAGTAGCACTGGCAGAAGGCATTGAATAGGTGAACCACCTGCTTGAGGATGGGACATCAACGCCCGCAGAGTCTCTCAGGTAAGAAAACTGCGTTACGTACGAGCCCCTCTCCGCTTGGTACGCCAACTGGCCTGTGTAAACGGCGGTCAACTGCGTCGGAAATTCGGACGCTTTTGCCTTTTGGGATGCATCGAGAAATTTGGGAATCGCGACTGCGGCAAGTATGCCGATGATTACGATGACAACCATTAATTCGACAAGGGTAAATCCCATGGTTCTGTTGAGTGGGTATCTCATAGAAGGCTCCGGGGGTTAAGTTCTTCTTGGAATAAATCACTGTTGCACATGCGTCGCACGATACAGGAATCCTGCAATTTCAAAACCCTCCTTTCCTGAGCGTCACCCAGTCCAATGAAGTTCAGGATCGCCTTGAAAAATTATACCTCGCTCATCACAATATGTCAACTGTTTTTTAAGAAAAATATTCCGGCAGAGACGGGTAGTTCCTTACCCGGTTCCCCACGAACGGACGAGCAGGTTTTTGGAGGCGGCGCGTGCGTTCTTGGGGTGAACTTCATCCCTCAGGGCTGACAGTCAGATAGAGCCCGAAAAATCGCAGGGTGCACGAAGCACAACTGTACGAATCGGTTACGCAAGGCGCGTGCCGATTTTAAGACGGCAGTATCCCTCCATCCATCCGACGATGATGCCCCAAAGCCATCAAACGCGGTCTTTTGCCACGCTCGGAAACCTACCCATGTCCGTATGCGGCAAAAACAGCGCGGCCACGTACGCATCCATGTAGCGGTTGTCGCTCGAAAGGTCGATGTAGGTGATGCGTTTGGCGAGGGCGTCGAGCTGCTCGCGCCTCGTCTTTGACAAAAGAGCAAGAGTTGCGCCCGTCAACGACGAATTGCCCAGGTAGGTGAACTTGCCGCGGGGAATGTCGGGCAGCAGGCCGATGCGGACCGCCTTGTTCACGTCTATGAACCTTCCGAAGCCGCCCGCTATGTACACGCGCGAAATGCCGTCGAACGTGAGGCCGATGTTCTTGAGCATGAGGTCGCAGGCGGCGTAGATCGCGCCTTTTGTCCGGATGAGGTTGTTGATGTCCGCCTCGGTAAGGACGATTTCCCTCCCGTCGTGCGCCTCGGATGATTTGACAAGAACAAGCGCCTTGGTTCCCCCGATCTTCGTGATTCGGGAGGAGGGCGCGGCCTCAGCAATCTTTCCGCCCCGATCGATAATTCCTTGCGTGTACAATTCGCCGAGCAGGGAAATCAGGCCGGAGCCGCAGATGCCTTTCGGCTTTCCGCCGCCGATCACGCCGAACCGCACGTGTTCCATGGCCGCATCGGCCTCAAACGACTCGATGGCGCCGGCCGCGGCCCGCATGCCGCATGAGATGCCCGAACCTTCGAATGCAGGACCCGCCGAGCACGCGGCCGCCATGAGAAACTCGGCATTGCCGATTGCGATTTCGCCGTTCGTGCCGATGTCCATGAACAGGACGACGTTTTTGTCATCCCGCACCACCGGCGTGGTGAGCAGTCCGGAGGTTATGTCGCCGCCCACATAGCTGCCCACGCCCGGCGCGAACGTCACCGCCGCGCGCGGGTTGGCGTGAAGCCCGACTTCCTCAGCAGTCATGATGCACGGTGCGTTGACAACCGGCATATACGGGCTTTCCCGTATGTTCTGCGGGGGCAGCCCCAGCAGCAGATGGACCATGGTGGTGTTTCCCGCAACCGCAAGGTTGTACACGAAGCCGGCGGAATTATTTGTTTCGTCGAGAACCGCGTCGATGAGGCCGTTGACGGTGTCAAGGACGAGCGAGCGCATTTCCTGGAGCCGTTTCTGCGTCTTCGCGTAATCGATCCGCGAAATGATGTCCGCGCCGCGCCGGATCTGGCTGTTGTAATCGGACTTGCTCGCAAGGACCTTCCCGCTGGCCAGGTCCAGGCAATGGACGGACACGGTGGTGGTGCCGATGTCGCAGGCAATGCCGATATCGCGGACCGGCGTGTCACCCGGCTCAACCGACACCACGGTGAGGCACGCTCCGTCATCGAGGACGCGGACCGTTACGAGGCCGCTGCGCTCGCGCATGGCATCCGCAAGAATCCTGAGCACCGGAAGCCCGCAGCGCACCGGCCTGTCGGCCGCCGCCGCCTTCCGCACCTGGACTTCCAGTCGTTGGAAATCGGAGGAATGCCGCTCAAGGCTCGGTTGGTCGGCGCGCAACCGGTACGTCTTGACAACAGGCGAAATATCATCGGGAGAAGGCATAAGTTCCGGAGCTATTGCCGCTATGTCCTTCCCGAGCGCCAAGGATACAGGTCCGACGGACGTCCCGGACAGGATTGAAAATACCGCGTCGCCGCTCACCACGCACTGGCACGAAAGAACCTTAAGCGGTTTTGCGCCGGCGGCGACGGTGAATTTCCTTTCTTTTATTTCGACGTCACCCTCGACAAGCTCCACAAGACATTTGTGACAGGTGCCCTTACCGCCGCATTCGAGATACAGGCCGGTTTCGCGGACCTGGCTTGCAACGTCGGAAATGCGCGTGCCGCGAGCGGCCGTGGCGAACTTCTTGGAAGGCAGAAAGGTAATGGTGTGCGTCATGCAGGAAAAATACAAAGCGCCGCGGCTTCCAATGAAGCATGGCGGCCAGGAGCGGAACAGCGGCACGAAAGGGAGCGGCGGGCGCCGCGTCAGGACATGCCGAGGGACGGAAATTCGTTCTAGTTGACCTGTTCCTTGAAGATGGTCCCGGGCCTGAACTTGATCACGTTGGACGCATTCACCGTGAATGCCGCGCCCGTCTTCGGGTTGCGTCCGGTCCTCGCCTTCCTCTTAACAATACAGAAACTTCCGAAGCCGATGATCTGCACGCCCTTCTTCACGTTTTCCCGGATTGCGCTGAGGACCGAATCAACGGTTTTTTCCGCAAGCGCCTTCTTGATGCCTGCGTCTTTCGCAACGATGTCGACCAGATTTCTCTTATTCATTATCCCCCCGCGACGGCTAATATCCGGGATACTCGTCCTGTATCTTGGCAGGTTCCGGTTTCGCCTTTGCCCAGAAATCGTATGCAGCAATATGCGCCTTTTTCGCCATTGGATCAAGATTCTTGAGCGGTTTTGCCTGGGCGAACTTTCCAAACCGGATGCCCCCCGATTTCATAACGGCGGCATATTCGTCGGGCCCGACGGGTGCCAGAGCCGTTTGCACCCGGGTAAGCCCGCCGGACGGGGCGCCGGTTCCCGGCGTGGGAGCGGTTACCCTCACGGAGGAATTCTTCTGGACGACGTAATACACTTTCCCCGGAAGAAAATGGAGACGGATGGTGGCAATATTGTCGATTCTCGCCATCAGGTAATGAAATCCCGTGTCCACCGGAAACTGCGTCACCATGTTGCTCGTTGTAACACCGGCGAAAACGCCGTCCACGAAGATGGTACTCAGCTTATCGGCGTTATAGGCAGCCTCGGTTTTCGACATGGGAAGCACGAGCACCACAAGCGCCCGGTTGGCCTGAGGTTTTATTTCAGGGATGCTCGTCGAATACGAAAGCACCGCCGGCGAGCATGAAGTAAGAAAGAGCGCTGCCGCCAGCAGCCCCGCGCACCATCGAATTATTCTCACGCTGTCCTCCTGATGTGGCATGCCGCTACCGGCTCCGACAGCACGATCGCCGGCATGCACGGCTACAAGGTGATTTCAAAGGTATTCCCTACTGCAAAGCATTCCATGCGGCCACGGTGTTTCTTTACAAGCTTGTTCGAAGCATCGGCCATGGCATCAACCTGGTCGTCCGTTCGCTCCCGGTTCAAATGAAACATCCCCAAACGCCGGGCGCCCGCCTGTACGCCGAGCTTGACAGCATCGGAGAACAGAGAATGGCCGAACGACCGATTGGCCGGGTAATCCCCGGAGGAAAACTCGGCGTCATGAATGAGCAGGTCGGCCCCGCGGGAGAATTCGGCATACTGCTCGAACGTCCGGCCGCCGGGATGATGGTAGGCCAGCTCGTTGTCGGTGAGAAACACGAAGCTCGCGGTGCCTTCTTCGAACCTGAATCCAAGCCCGCCATTGGGATGGGATAACAAAATGGGCCTGATCTTCATGCTTCCTATGGTGAACGCCTCCGTCCTCCTGTTCTCAAAATGCAAATGTGCGGAAACGGAATCCAGCTCCACCGGGAAATACGGGGCGCACATGACCCCGTTGAGCATTTCACGATACGAGGGAAACTGGAAGCCGCAGCCATGCACGGTGATGTGCGTGCCCTTGTGATAGATAGGATTGAAAAACGGGAACCCCATGATGTGATCGAGATGCGCATGCGTGAACAGCATGTCGAACTTCTTTACTTTGGCACGCGCAAGTTTTGTCCCGAGCGGTCGGATGCCGGTGCCGGCGTCCACAACGATAATGTCGCCTTTTTTCGAGCGTATTTCCAAGCATGTCGTGTCGCCGCCATAGCGGTTAAACTGCTTTCCGCTCACCGGCAACGATCCCCGGGATCCCCAACAACGAATATGCATAGCCGCTCCGGTGGAGGATGTCCTGCCGCCCGAACCGCGCGCAAAAAGCTGCAGCCGGCTTGCGATCACGACTTGTAATTATAACAATTTCCGAAAAACAATGCGAGAAAAAAATAATCGTTGGGCACACCGGACGAAAAGCGCTAAGAGCCGCGAATGCACCTGAGTGCGACCTTGCGTATCGTGTCAAGATACAACGACATGTATTCGAGGCAGGGAGGTTCCATCGGGCGCTCCGGCAATGCCGTTTCGAACGCAATGCCCGGTTCGGACATCACAGCCCGCGCCTGCGGCGTCACGGCCACTCTTGTCGTGTCAAGACCCGTGCCGATGCATCCGAGCGCACCCGCAACAGCGCATCCGAAGGAATCGCTTTGTGTGTGTGGAGCAGCATTTTGGCAACACCTTCCCGCAGGTCGGACCCGACCACCAGAACAACGGGGGCGGAGAAATTCTCCGGCAGCAGGAGTACTGCGTCGCTGCGGTGTACGGCTTCCAGCCGCTCGCCTTCGGGTTCATCACGCGAAACAATTATCCAGTCGCCTTTCCCGGTGCGATAATGCCGCCCTATCCTCAGGAGCGCCATATCGCGCAGGGCAGGGCACGCGGTGTTGTCGAAGTAGTCTTTGAGCCTGGCGGCGAAGTTCCCATCGGTCAATAGGCATCCGCCCGCAGGGCACGAGTACTCAAGGATTCCTTTGTCATTTGCCAGGCTCATCTGCTGTTTGCGGGACCGTCCGACAATCGCCAGGAGCCGTGCGCGGTCCACCCAGCCTTCTTTTTCCGGCACGGTGGGATCGAGCACCTGCGCCGAGAGCGGGCGGACGATGAGGTCCCCGATGCCGGACTCCTCGCTGATGACGGCAAGCGCACGGCGGTGCTGCGACATGGGACGCTGTCCCAGGACCTCGCCGGTAAACAGAAACTGCGCGCCGATTTCCTTCATGTATTCCGCCGCTTTTTTGAGCTTGAGGATCCTGCAATCGATGCAGGGGTTCATGCCGCGGCCGTACCCGTGTTTCGGGGCCCGCACCATGTCAAGATAGTCCTGCCCCATGGCTATCCGCTTGAGCGGGATGCCGCCGAGTTGACGCACCGCGGTAATCACCGACGCACACCCCGCGGATTTCGGCGTGCACGTGCAGAACGGAGAGGTAAAGTTGACCGCAAAGACCTCAATGCCTTGATCGATGAGAAGCTTGGCAGCCAGCGTGCTGTCGAGACCGCCGGAAAGGAGACCTACTGCACGAATCATCGTACCGTTACTTTCCTTGTGGCGAACCGGTTGCACGTGCCACCACATCTTGAATCACGAGTCCTGCCAGGTAGAACCCGAACGTACCGGTGACGTGGACCGCCGACCCGTTGATTTGTTTCTTTGTGCTGCACCATTCGTGGCCTTTTCCGGTTTTGGGACATAGGCAATCGGGCGTGCCGCATGCGCCTCCTGCAGGCTGCAAAGGCAGGTTTTCTTCACTGTAAACGCAGGTCACATCACCCTCGAACCCTTTTCTCCTCAGCCGCTTCCGGATATACCTGCCCAACGGGCAGCCTTGCGAGTTCCACAGGGAATCCACCCGGATCCGCAGAGGATCGAGTTTGTTTGACGCACCGAGAGCGGAGAATACCTTGGCGCCCGCTTTACAAGATGCAATGATGAGGTCCACCTTGTTGCTGAGGCTGTCGATGGCGTCGATCACGTAGTGGTAGCCGTCCAGCGCGAACCCGTCTGCGGTGGTCTTCGAAAAAATCGTCTCCAGGGGAAGAATTGCCGTATCGGGATGTATCTGCCGCAGCCGCGCCGCCAACTCAAGAACCTTCGGCTTGCCGACGCTTTCGGCCGTGGCCTGCACCTGGCGGTTGATATTCGTGACGCACACGATGTCCGAGTCGACAAGTGCAATCGTGCCTATGCCCGACCGGACCAGCGCTTCTGCGCACCAACTTCCCACCCCGCCGATGCCGAACACAATCACTCTGGTCTTTGCAAGGGCTTTGATCCCGGCCGAGCCGGTAATGAGCTCAAGCCGCTGAAACACCGGATTCTGCGCCACGCAAACGATCCTCGTGCATGTGAAGATACAACCGCCCCGGCATACGCACTCGTTCCGTCATGGAACCGGCAACGGCCGCTCGAGTTGCGGCCGGAGGTCCGGAGAAAGGCTCCGGCGCACAATAACAATGTATTTTGTATGCCGTGTGCCAAGGCACACTAAATATACTCCGTCTACTATTAACAGGGAGCGATTCCATGGCCGAACATCCACTGGCGCCGCTTTTCAGGCTCGATCCCGACCTGCAGAATTACCTCAAGCTGTCCGACGCCTTCGTGTATTCCGACGGCGCATTGCCGAGGAAGCTCAAACTCGTCATTGCAATGGCTTTCGACGCCGCACATGGAGCGGACCAGGGCGTTGCGGCCCTTGCAGGCGCGGCGATCAAGGCGGGCGCAACAAAACAGGAAATCGTTGAAGCCGTTCGCGTTGCCGTTCACCTGAGCGGGATCGGCGCGGCATATACCGCCTCAAAGGGGCTTGCAGGGCTGGAGTCGAAGACATGACACAAAAGGCCGCCTGCCACCTTGACACACAGCTGTGCCATGCGGGACTGTGCACCGACGAGAAGACTGGCGCCGTCAGCACGCCCATTTACCAGACGGCAACGTTCCGGCACCGTGGGCCGGGATTGTCAACCGGCTACAACTATTCCAGGACATCCAACCCGACTCGCGGAGTGCTCGAACAGGCCATGGCCCGTCTCGAATGCGGACATGCGGGCTTCGCGTTCGCGTCGGGCATGGCTGCGGTTGCCGCGGTCACCGCTCTCTTGAAACCCGGCGATGCCTTTGTGGCGTCGGACGACCTGTACGGCGGCACCTACCGGTATTTTGAAAAATTCGCGCGTCCCGCCGGGATCCGCGTTTCCTACGCGGACACTTCCCGCAGCGACCTGATGCGGGAAATCCTGTCGAAGGAGAAGATCGGGGCGCTGTTCATCGAATCACCCACAAACCCGATCATGAAGATAACCGACCTGCGGCGTATCTCGTCCTACGCGCGTGCCAACGGCGCGGTCACGGTGGTCGACAACACCTTCATGTCGCCGCTGTTGCAGCGGCCCTTGCTGCTCGGAGCGGATATCGTGATTCACAGCGGGACAAAATTCCTTGCCGGCCACAATGACACCTTGTGCGGCATTGTCGTGACGAGAACGCCGCGCTTGTCGCAACGGATCGCTTTTGTCCAGAACGCAGCGGGCGGCGTCCTGTCGCCGTTCGACTCCTGGCTTGTTTTGCGCGGGCTCAAGACCCTAGCCGTACGAATGGACAGGTCGCAGGCAAATGCCAGAAGGATCGCGGCATGGCTTTGCCGGCACCGGCGCGTCACGGCAGTCTATTTCCCCGGCCTTGCCGCGCATCCCGGTTACGCACTTCACAAACGGCAGGCTTGCGGACCGGGATCCATTATTTCTTTCCGCATGAGAAACGCGAGAATGGCGACCGCGGTAGTGCGGCGAGTGAAAACGATTTCGTTCGCGGAAAGCCTGGGCGGCGTGGAAACGCTTATCACGCATCCCGCCCGGCAGACGCACTCCGATGTTCCCGAGCAGACCCGGCGATGCCTGGGCGTCACCGACGACCTGCTGCGCCTGTCGGTGGGCATCGAACGGTGCGAGGATTTGATTGCCGACCTCAAAAACGCTTTGGAGTGATCCCATGAGCACGCATGAACCTTTCCAGTACGACACCACTATTCTTCACGGCGCGGCCGCCCTCGACGAAGCGACCGGCGCGCTCAGCATTCCCATTTACCCTGCGTCAACGTATCACCAGAAGGACATCGGCGCGCGCCAGGAGTTCGACTACGGACGCTCGGGCAACCCGACGCGCAAGGCGCTCGAAGAAACCCTTGCCGTGCTCGAAGGCGGGAAGTCGGGATTTGCGTTTGCCTCGGGCATGTCGGCCATTCATGCCGCGATTACTGCGTTTGTCAAAGCCGGCGAGCACATCGTGGCCACCCGGGACATCTACGGCGGCACCTACCGTTTTCTCACCGGATTTCTTTCGAAATTCGGCGTTACCCACACCTTTGCAGATACCACGAACCCGGAACACACACGTGCCGCACTCACGCCATCCACCCGCGTACTGTTTTTGGAAAGCCCGTCCAATCCGCTGCTCAAGATTACCGATCTTGCCGCGCACGCGAAGATTGCGGCCGAGCGCGGGATCATCACCATGATCGACAACACCTTTCTCTCGCCGTACTTTCTTCGGCCCTTTACGCATGGGATAGACATCAGTATTCATAGCGCCACAAAATTCCTAGGCGGCCACAGCGACCTCATCGCGGGCGCGGTGGTCACCCGTTCCAAGGAACATGGCGATGCGGTCCGCTACGTTCAGAATACTTGCGGTGCCGTGCTGAGCCCCGAAAACTCATGGCTCCTTTTGCGGGGGATCAAGACGCTGGGCGCGCGCATGAAACTTCAGCAGGAGACCGCGAACGCGGTGGCCCGGTGGATGGAAAAACAAGGGTGGGTGACGCGAGTGTTCTACCCCGGCCTGCCGAATCATCCGGGCCGCGACATTCTGCAGCGTGAGGCGAGCGGATTCGGAAGCGTCGTGTCTTTCTCCGTTGACACAACGGAACGTCTTCGTGGCCTGCTCAAGAGGGTAAAGGTCCTTACCGTTGCCGTGAGCCTCGGCGGCGTGGAAAGCATCCTGTCGTATCCCGCCCGCATGTCGCACGCGGCAATGCCCGCGCAGGTGCGCGCCGACCTCGGCATAACCGACACCCTTCTCCGGCTTTCGGTCGGGCTGGAAGCGGCGGATGATATCATTGCCGACCTGGACCAGGGTTCCGCCGGTTGAAGAGGAATCTGCAGACGTTACGAAACCGGGTTCTTCGAGGAATAGTCGACCGCTCGTTTTTCGGCACTGCTTTGCTTCGCGAGCTCGATCAGGCGTATGACGTCTCGCGCCTGTTCGGGCCGCACGGCCAGTTCCGCCCCGTTTGCAATTGCTTCGTACACGTTTTGGTAAAACGCCTGGTAGCACCCGCGTGCCGTCTCGATCTTCCCCCTGAATTCCGATGACCCGTTGCAGATGCTGAGCGTTCCCCATCCTTCTTCGGGGTCTTTGCCCCAATCCCGGTCGTCCGGTGTTTTTCCGCGTTTAAGCGCCTCTTCCTGCGGGTCAAGACCGAACTTGACAAATGACCAGTTGGTACCGTGGAGAGTGAACCGCGGGCCCGGCTCACACGCAAGCATGGATGCCGCACACGTCACCTTGAGGCGATCATAGCCGAGAACAACCTCGAACTGATCATCGGTTTTTGCATTGTCTCGTTGCATCCTGATGTCCGCGCAGACCGACCGCGGGGGTCCGAACAAGACCAGGGCCTGATCGATAAGATGTGAACCGATATCGTAGAGCAACCCGCTCCCCGCACCCGCCTCTTCGCGCCATGCGCCGGGCCGCGGGGATCTCCGGAACCTGTCGAAACGCGACTCATACGCCACGAGCCTGCCAAGGCGCCGCTGTCGCAGGAGTTCCGAAACGGTGAGGAAATCCCCGTCCCATCGCCTGTTCTGATGCACGCTGAGGATTCTTTTCTGATGCTGCGCCAGGTCGGTGAGCTCTTGCGCCTCAGCGGTCGTAATGGTGAACGGCTTGTCCACCACTACGTGCTTGCCGGCCAGAAGCGCTGCGCGGGCCAGATCGAAATGAGTTGGGTTGGGCGTGGCAATTGCCACGAGGTCGATTTCCGTGCTCCCGAAAAGCGCTGAGGCGTCCTTTACAACAGCGACCTTGGGATACCGCTGTCGAGAGGCTTCGCCATGCCGCTCCACCACCGCCGCAAGTTGTAGTTGGGGAATTGCGGAGATGACCGGCGCATGAAATACCCGACCGGCCATTCCATAGCCGACAAGGCCGACGTTGACCTTTCTTGACATTTGCAACTCCTTGCAAACCGTCCCCGCATCTGCCCGAAACAGGGCGCCTAGGCAGGGATATGTTCCGGTTCCGAACCCGGGCGGCTTACCGGGAAACCGGCTCGGTTTGACATCACGGTTTCGAAAGCCTATTTTTCTGGTGTGACGTCATGGATCCACGAACACATGTTCCGAATTCCTTCCACACACGATTTTCCGGAAGGCTTCGGACAAGACAAAGGGCCATCACCATGGACAACATACCCGCCAGCCTGGACGAATTTCTTCGCATGCACGACAAGCCGATTCTTGCGGATTTCTGGGCCGAATGGTGCGGGCCGTGCAAAATAATGGCGCCCGTTCTCCAACAACTGGCGCGGGAATGGAAGGGCCGCGTTACGGTAATAAAAATAGATACTGAAGCAAAGCAGAATCTGGCTCAACGCTTCAATATAACCGGCATTCCCACACTTGTTCTATTCCGGAATGGAGAAGAAATACATCGCGTTACCGGCGCCGTGCCTCTTGCGCAGTTGAAGGCCGTTTTGAGCGAGTTTGTGTGAACCCCTCATCATTGATATATAAGAATCTCCATAATCGTCAAACGACTCCTGCCGTTCCACCCATAGAATATACGGTTTCATGCTCTGCGTTGACAAGAGTTGCCCGAGCGAATTGGAATTCTCGTTCCATCCGCCGTTGGACGTGCTTCACGGCTTAACTGGCCCAATATTCGCTTTCCTTTTTTACAGAAAAGTGGGTTTTCCCACTGTTCGGCTCGCGCTCCCATTTGTGTCAAGTCGAATCAACACAGTGGAGGAATAAGAACGCATCATATCATCTTTTATCACAACAAGTTAGGATAGTGATATTTCAAATTACAGATTTTCCTGTTGACACCGGAGCAATTCAATGCTATATTTAGATAGTTGATAAACATTATTAACATTGTGTCGAAATCTTAATAGTTCTGAAATGTTATGGAACCACCACCCTTCAAAGGAGGTCCAAATGAAAATCGCATCAGACATCACGAAACTCATCGGCGGCACGCCGCTGGTCAGGATCAACGAGCTCAACAAAGACGGCAAAGCCCAGATCGCGGCAAAGCTTGAATTCTTCAACCCGATGTCGAGCGTCAAGGACAGGATCGGGCTTGCAATGATCGAAGACGCTGAAAAAAAGGGGCTCTTGAAAAAGGGCAGCGTCATTATAGAACCCACAAGCGGAAACACAGGCATCGCGCTGGCGTTTGTTGCGGCGGCGAAGGGATACAGGCTCATTTTGACCATGCCCGAAACCATGAGCCTTGAACGCCGCAAGATTCTCAAGTCTCTGGGCGCGGAACTTGTGCTCACCGAAGGCCCCAAAGGGATGAAGGGCGCTGTTGCTAAAGCGGAAGAACTGGCCGGCCAAACGTCCAATTCCTTTCTTCCCCAACAATTCAACAATCCCGCAAACCCGGAAGTGCACAGAAAAACCACTGCAGAGGAGATCTGGAACGACACCGACGGCAAGGTGGATATTTTTGTCGGCGGCGTGGGCACGGGCGGCACCATAACAGGAGTTGGCGAAGTACTCAAAAACCGCAAGAAAAACGTCAAAATCATTGCCATCGAACCTGAGAAATCTCCCGTCCTTTCCGGCGGGCAGGCCGGGCCGCACAAGATCCAGGGCATAGGCGCCGGCTTTGTTCCGGGGGTGTATAACAAGGGAGTGGTTGACGAAATCATAAAGGTGAAGGAAGAAGACGCGGGAGCGGTTGCTCGGTTGCTCGCAAAGAAAGAAGGTATATTTGTTGGAATTTCCTCCGGCGCCGCACTCTGGGCCGCGCTGGAAGTGGCGCAACGAGACGAGAACAAAGGCAAGCTGATTGTGGTGGTCCTGCCCGATACGGGCGAACGGTATTTGAGCACCTGGCTATGGGAAGACCCGGTTGAATCGCCGGCGCTGTGATGGGCAGGCAAAAATTGTCGGAGGCGAAATTACGTTCGTAAGATCAGACGGATAGATTCCTATTCTCTAATAGAAAGGCTTGACCATGCCTCAAAGACCCTATCGTTTTGAGACGCTCGCCCTTCACGCGGGACAAAGCGTTGACGCCACGCAGTCGCGGGCGGTCCCGATTTACCGGACCAGTTCCTATGTGTTCAAAAACACCGAGCACGCCGCGAACCTGTTTGCGCTTAAGGAACTGGGCAACATCTACACCCGGCTCACCAATCCCACTACCGACACGCTCGAACAGAGAGTTTCCCAACTCGAAGCCGGCGCGGCATCGGTTGCCTTGTCTTCGGGAACGTCGGCGGTATTCTATTCGATTATTACGCTCGCGGAGGCGGGCGACGAGATCGTGTCGGCCAATAATCTGTACGGCGGAACCTACACCCAGTTCGACGCGATTCTGCCCAAGCTGGGCATCACCACCCGATTCGTGGACCCCCTCGATCCGCGCAATTTCGAGAAAGCAATAAACGACAAGACCCGCGCCGTATTCATCGAGACCATCGGCAATCCGAAGCTCGACTTCACCGACGTGCAAGCCGTTGCCGACATCGCCCATCGCCATGGCGTACCGCTTATTGCGGACGCGACCTTCACCACGCCGTTCTTGTTGCGATCGATTGAACACGGCGCGGATATCGTGGTGAATTCGTTGACAAAGTGGATAGGCGGCCACGGTACGGCCATCGGCGGCATCATCACCGATTCCGGCGCGTTCAACTGGAAAGGCGGCCGGCACAAGCTGTTTACCGAACCGGACGCGAATTATCACGGCCTTCGCTGGGCGCTCGATCTCCCGGAAGCCCTCTCTCCCATCGCTTTTGCCCTGCGCGTGCGCACCGTGCCGCTGCGTAACCTGGGTGCGTGCATTTCCCCCGATAATTCGTGGGCTTTTCTCCAGGGGCTGGAGACGCTTCCCGTCCGCATGGTCCGCCACTCGGAAAACGCGCTTGCGGTTGCGGAGCACCTCAAGAAGCATTCGAAAGTGTCGTGGGTGCGCTACCCAGGCCTCAAGGGAGATCCTGCCCATGCCATGGCAAGCAAGTACCTCAAGAACGGGTTCGGCGGCATGGTGGTGTTCGGCGTCAAGGGCGGATACAACGCGGCTGTCACAATACTGGACAACGTCAAACTGTTTTCACACCTAGCCAACGTAGGCGACGCAAAGAGCCTTATTCTTCACCCGTCGAGTACGTCGCATTCGCAGCTTTCCGAGGCCCAGCAGCTCGAATCCGGGCTCACGCCCGACCTTATCCGGTTGTCAATTGGGCTCGAGCATATCGACGACCTTATCGCCGCGCTCGACGAGGCGCTGGCGCTGGCGTAAGCGGCCCGCGGTATCCCCGCACAGGGGTGCTGATTATGCGGTTGCGGCTTCGGGCCCGACTTTTCTTGCAACAAACAGGGTGCCGCCATGATTAGGAAAAAACTGACGGTCCGCAACGAACATGGAATCCACGCCCGGGTGGCACTCAGGGTTGCGGAAATGTGCCGGCTCGGATCATCGAATATTACGATATGCAAAGGCTGCGAAAAAGCAAGCGGCTGTTCCGTTTTGGAGCTTCTCATGCTCGGCGCAGGGAATGGAACGGAAATCGAGATTGTCGCCAGCGGCGGAGAAGAGCGCAAAAGTGTCGACGACATAGCCCAGATTTTTTCCCAAGGATCGGGGATTTGAAGTATTATTACTCTGGCGGTTAACTATGTTCAATTCCGCTCCGAAGCGTTGTCGGCCGCGACTATGACCGCATGCGAATGGGAGGAGCAAGGGCGTCTTCGCCGACGATGGTTCGACGGGCCTGCACTGAGCTAGTCGAAGCGCTCCACGAACGGATCCTCGATTACCCATTTTTGGTTGCCGGAGTAATAGTGGTAAAGGGCCGCAGGAGATGAAACTTTCCACCAAATGCCGCTATGGCCTCCGGGCCATGATCGAACTCGCGAGAAACTTCGACAACGGACCGATCAACAGGAAGAAGATTGCCGAGGCGCAGCACATAACAAAGGCCTACCTCGAAAACATCCTGACGTCCCTGCGCGAGAAAAGCCTTATTCGCACCACGCGCGGCGCAAACGGCGGGTTCGTGCTTCAGCTCGACCCGTCCCGCATAACGGTTTTGGCTATTGTCAACGCTCTCGAAGGGTCCATTGCGCCCGTGGATTGCATCGAAAACCGCTCGGTGTGCGAAAAGATTCCCTCGTGCCCGGCCCGTCTGGTGTGGAAGAAGTTGTACGACGCCCAGACAAGGGCGCTGTCGGAACTATCGTTGCAGGACGTGCTGGAGATGGAACCTGCTCTGCAAGACGTCAATTATGTGATCTAAAACCGTTTCCGCGCGGAATTCTTTCATTCGACCAATTCTCACGGAATACCGGCTCGAGCGGCTTCACCGGCAGGTTGTACTTCCCGGCATGGGTCAGGCAAAATTGCTTTCGTCAAATCCCCGGCAGCCACGATGCGGCAAAGCGGACCGGGCTTACCTTTGCCCGGCCCGCCGCCCCTTCAATTGCCTTGTTTCTGCTGCATCCGGCCGATGTATGCCTCAAACGCCGCTTTCCCTTCGTCTTTCCAGAACTGATCGTAATAGCTCCAGTTCCTGTACAACCCGCGCATCCGGTAATCCTCATTCTCGCCGCCGGGAAACGGGCCGTGTTGGTGCCAGTGCCGCTTTCCGTGGCGCCACCCGTGCCTGCCGCCGTAATGAGGGCCGACGCCGCCAAAAAGCAGCTTGGCAAGCAACACGATGCCAAAGGCCTGCCAAAAGGTTATCACCTTGAGCCCGAATAGCGCAGGCATGAGCCAGTTCCACAATAGCAAAACCAGCCACCCGAACAGCAGCGCAAACAGCACTGCAAACGTGACGCCCGCAAAAACGAGCCCAAGGATTCGCAGCACTGCGAAAGCCCGCGGCGGCGGGAAATGCGCCATGTGATGTTCGAAATTGTTTTCCATGTGTTCCTCCTTTGTTATTGGTTCTTGTATTCCTTGAGGGGAAGCGATTCCCGAAGTTTGGCCAATGCCCTTGATTTCTGGGCAAGCAGCGTCCCCAGGGGAACATCCCACATCTCCGACAGTTCTTTGAACGTGAATCCTTCGATCTCGGTGGCGATCACGACGGCGCGCTCGTTGATGTTGAGCCGATCCAT